>Ga0210059_1002583_pt1 | contig 28466 bp, 23 predicted proteins | sample Ectturendosymbi2_FD_188042 | JGI IMG/M metagenome (GOLD analysis project Ga0210059, IMG submission 188042) | Ecteinascidia turbinata endosymbiont from Florida, USA - Sample 2 (SPAdes) (version 2) | ecosystem: Host-associated > Tunicates > Ascidians > Unclassified | place: Key West, Florida...
TCACCAGACTTTTCATATTTGTGGCTGGGTCCCTGTGGGCATTGTTCGGTTGTGAGGTTGCGTGTCTGGGAGAGACTTCAGGCTTCGGGAGGCTGTCAGGTTCCAGGTATGTGTTGATTCTTGACTTTATGGAACTGGTCAGGGCAATTCCCTTGGGTTCTGGACCTGATGACAGGACGGAGAGGGGGAAGCGTAGTAGACGCTGCCAGTCCAGTAGTGGTTTTGAAGATATGGCTTTATTGATGAGTTTGCTCAGTCCTGAGGCAAAACCTGCGTTCTGCAGAGTGTGTGTGTTCATACTATGGACTTCGTGTCTGCTATAAACAAACAAATAAATAAAAAGAGGGGCGTGCTCCCTTGGGGATGCGGTGGATGGGGTGGTTGCGGGATCTCAGGAACTGGATGGATATTTGGTTCTATTTTTAACGTTTATCATGGCACTCCGATTTTATGCTGCACCACCACAGATTTAGGGATTTTTTGGTACTGTTCTAGGGATTTATGGAGTTGCATTTGTGAGAGTCCTGATCGTAGGGGAAACTTGTTAATGTAGAGTGGCAACGCTGGCTAAATTAGCAGTAAATACATCTGGCAACCCTAGTGGTAGCCTACGCTACTGGGTTATTCTTGACGCAAGTACTGCAATGTGGCTAAGTTTTCTAGTGGCTGGAATAGCATGAGTGAAAGCCAAGGCTCAGCCTACTAGAGCAGAGGTAGTCTATTTTGATTTGCAAAGACTGCAGTACAACCAAGTACTGTACACTAGTTCAAGTACAGCGCAAATGAAAGTAAGTTGTGCAATAGCAATACTATTTAGCTATAACTGCGTTACCACTGCTCCGTTGAGGTTGAAAGAACTTTCTTCCGCTTGAATGACAATAAAAACACGCTGAGGAGTCGTCTAACTGCGTGCACTTTGGAAGCAATAATTAAGTCTGGTGGCAATTTTCAGGGTGACTGTGAAGTCAACCAAAGAGTTGTGCATTTACATGGCAAAGCAAAGAAAACATATTTTGAAAAATTTGAAAATTATGAAGCTGTCACTGATGAGACTTTTTCCTTGCAAATTGCAACCAGCTGGAGAGTTGTCATTATGCTTAAGATTTACTGCCAAGGATTATGTTTAAGGTCTACAGTATTGCCAAGGGTGCTGGCTAATCTTAGAAGACATTCACATTGAGACAATCTTTTTGAAAAAAATTAACATGTGGTTATGCAGTGGTGCTTTCTAATGATGATTGTTTTACACATGTAATTTTGATATTGCACTCTTAATTGCGCAACATATATTACATTATACATATAGTATGTCGTTTGTGAAGGCCAGATGTTTTAGCTAAGAGATGATTGTGTTTTTTGTTTAAGATTGTGTAGGGAAATATAGGGATTTTTCATTCTGATTGTAGGGGAAGCTTGTTAATAGAATGGCAACTCTGCATACTAGCCATCCTGTGATGCAAGGTAAGGTTAAGGTACAAGCCTGGTCTCTTGTGTGTCACTGTCATGTCATCGAAGTTAAGGAATACATGTGACTTCATTGATTCTGACCCTATTCTTGACCCATGCTGCTTATAGTACAGTATTTATATTAAATGTGAACTGTTGCAACCTCTCTGGTGGTGTTGCGTTGAATGTGTGATTCACCACGAACGGGATGTGTGCGAAGAACAACAATACTGTATGTACACATGGCGCAAAGAAGCAAATGAACTATAGAATGATTGCGGCGCATGAACTTTATTGTTGCTTGCTGCCACAGTGCGAAGCTTTGCACACATGCCGCTCAGGCTTTTCCGATCGCAACAGTACTGTAGCCTAGTGCTGATGATTCGCTCGTGCTATATAGGCTACTGCACCTGGCAATTTGTTTGTCTGATTTCATATTTCACTCTTTATAATGCTAACAATGCTTACCTTAAACTTAAAGTCTTCAAAGTATTCGCTAGTGTAGTTTTGTAAGCCAAAGATAAAGCATAAGATAACTGGAGTTTGTTTCCAAGTTGTTTTGATAGTGTCGATTTTGCCTTATAAAGTACACGATTGATGGAATTCAAACAGGATTTGGATTTTGAAACTTACAGTTTGTCAGATTTGGATTTGGATTGGATTTTCATTTTGCAATGAAATTGTTGAATTGGACTTGGATTTGAAAAACCTAAATCCGTTCATCTCTGCTAGCTAGTGCGTAGGCTAGCTGATTCAAATGTGGTCTGTAGTAGTCCACACTAAGCCCTAATGTCTTCACGCCTAGTTTACGTGAGCCTGCATTGACTGGGTCATTGGACCAGGCCACTTAGCTTTTTTTGATCTTGAGCACCATATGCAAAATTGTTGTTTTGGTAGACTGAAATTTAAGTTGTTTTGGTAGACTGAAAAAATCATTTCAAAATTTGTGAAATAGTTTAAGACGGTTTGTTGTTTTCAGGCAGTGTCTATTTTGCTGCCAAGATGGCAGCAGCAAAAGGCTTGGTAGAAACAAAGTAAATGTAAGTAAAAGATAAACCTACAACCTAACCTTAACCCTAAGCGTAGCCCTAACATTACCCTAACCCTAACCTAATCCTAACCTAACCCTAACCCCTCCGGCTCATGTAATGCAAACAAGAAGCCACTAACTGCTTGCCAGCCCTGAAACCATTACCACACTTGTCCATGCTTGTGGGACTGAGCTGTTACAGATGTGATGATCAACTAGGTAGGACATGCATTCCAAACTTGTCATGTGACTACTACAGCTAATCGTGTTCAGCTAAAGTCAAAATAACGTCAGCAGCAGTGCACGACAAGTGTGCAGTGGACTGCAGTAGGCTTGGTATAAACATAGTAAACCCTGAACCAAAACCTAAGCATGAACCTAACCATTAAACGTTAAAACTAAAAGTAACCCCTAAACCTAAACTGCAAATCTGAACATAAAAGTTCGGAAAGTTTTGATAAAAGTAAAGAAAAAATGGTCCCTTGAATTGAAATGTACAAACATTACTACTAAAACAAAAGTCACCAAGGTGAGAGCTGAACCAAAAACCATTCACACAGCTGATGTAAGCACATCTGCTACGCTACCATGACAGTGCCGATGACGTGACAAACTCAGCGTTTATTTGAACCACATCATATGTGGTGGACCTGTAGCCACTACTTATTGTTATCATGTTCTAGTTACAAGCTGCTGCATTGGATTGGTGCTTCTTTTTCAAACCCCGTGAAAGTTGCATACAAATAGTGTTTTTTAAGGTGTTTTGAGAGACTAAAGCAGTCCCTCAAATTTTTCCCAACAGTCTCTCAAAACACAGCAGAACCTTGCTGCATAACCACCACCAAAATGCGCTAAAACCTCACTTTACTGCCATATTGGTATTCAGATAAAAACACTGATGTCAGACCTGTAGCCACTTCCTTTAAAATTTGCTATGACTTACAGCCCTGTATTTTTATTTCCTTACCTAGATAATAAGTTAAAGAGTAACTTATCTCAATACGTTTTTTATCTAGATGGATAATTTTGTAATGCAAATATGCTGGTGTACTGATGTAAATTAGAGATTACTTTGTATGCCTGTAAATATGGAAAAACAGCTGGAGCATTTGGTGACATGTGCTGTTTGCTTGGACCGAATTAAGCAACCCAAGATACTGCCATGTCAACATTCTTTCTGCTTAAGGCCATGTTTGGAAAAGCTTGTTGTGGACAAAAGGTAAGAAACTGTACTTAAACTACCCATCTGTTCCAGTCCGAGATAAAATAGGGATTCCATTTTCCTATTTAATAAAATTATTTAATAAAAGAGCTGACAATGGCTGCTTGGTGGGCTAATTAAACATTATAATTGGACTATCATACCAAGAAGTAATTGTTACTGTGAACAAAATCCCTTAGCAAATAAACATGTACTAGATAGAATACTTTTGTTGTTTGCAATAAATTGTGTCATTTCAAGTTTTTTGTTTATGAAATACAGTTAGACAACAATTGCACCAAGTTTCAGGTTAGCATATAAAGACTGCTTAGCAATCTCTAACATTTAATTTTTTACCTTGAAAATGTTCTAAATAAGCCAATTTTTCCACTGAAAACATGCGTATATGGAACACTGGTATTTTCAGTCTGATTTATTTTTGAAGCTATGAACAATCACAATGTGGTACACTGATATAAAAATTTCTTTAGCATGGTATTTAATTGAATTTCTGTGTTGTATTTCAGTGTACGATGCCCACAGTGCAGATCTTACCACAAGCTACCACGCACTGGTTTGCTGGGTTTGCCAAATAACTTAACCCTTGTTGCTCTCCTGGAACTGCCATCAGCTAATCTGCCTAAACAGGAAGACTCGTGCCAGGTGCATACTCAAAACTTTAACAGTGATGCTTCTTTGAGTACCAGTTCCAATTAACATATTGGAACTTGTGTTCATAGATAGTAGTCAACTACAGGTGATAAAAAGGTTTTAGATTTTTTGTATGAGTTTGCTTGAGTTGAAACCCCCAGTCTTGTTCCAAAAAAAAGTGTAGTGTATAAAGGTATTTTTGGTATGTGGGTTTTGAGCCTGTTACCATACCCAAACATACTGGTCCAGGTGAAATAAATGCTGTTTACAGAAGTTTACTACCTGTTTTAGCATGGAAGAAATAGTGAAAAGAAATCTATGCGTCTAAGCATGTAGACAAAGGTCACATACGTTTAGTTAACATATGTTGCATAATTACATATTTGATCAAATTTGCATGTGGCTAGTAGTTTCCTTTTGTGAAATACCTCATGTGTTTGTAGATTATTATCTGTGGCTTCAAACATTCAAGCATCATATAAGCACACTTGCCAGTGGTTGCAATGAATTGGAAGTTCGTTTTATGTGTTTAAATTCTGTTTTTTTAAGGTGTTTTAGGGACCCAATTTGGGTCCCTAGAATTGAAAATCGGGTTCCTAGAATCAGCGAAAATCATCATCGGGTCCTTAGAATCAAAGAAAATCGGGTCCCTAGAATCAGAGAAATCGGGGCCCTGCAGGTTCATATTGGGTACCTAACATTTTCCTTAAAAAAACTGCAATCTGTGATGTTTTCAGTTTAAAGATTTTAATCATTTAGTGTAGTCTTGTGTTTGCATGGAAAATTGGAGGAATTTCTACAGAATTGTCAATAGGTAAAATTTGCTTGAATACTTTTTCAGGAATGCTTGGAAGAAAATTGCAACCTACAGAAATGCCATCACTGTGATAAAAAGCTGTGTTCTCCCTGTGCTGGTGTGCATTTTCAGCAGCTGGTTCAAGCTCTATCTAAGTCTATTAACCAGGTACACACTGCGGTTTAGTAATGTTGCTTTTGATTAACTTCTTGGGAATATACCTGCAACATCTGTTCATAATCCAAGCCACTACTTCTCGCTCGAGTGGTTGCTTTATTTTGTAGCTATTGATGTATAATCCGACATTTATTCTGCTTTGCTAAACGTAGTCCTGTACACAAGAAACCTGCTTAATTTCAAGACTTTGCTATAGCTGTAGCTAAAGCTTCAATATCCATAGCAATTTTTTTAATGAAGCATCCAGAAGCAGCTTTTCACATTTTAGATGGAAATACACAAACTACAGTGGTTGTCATCTGAATAGGTCTTTAAGGTCTTATTAGTAGTCGCAGCATTGTCAGACTTTTGTGTTGGTTTAAAAAGCATATAAAATTTGCAGGTTAAACAGCTGCTCCCAAAAATGTCAGAAATGGTGTCAGAGCTTGAACAACGAAAAGTTACTTTAAGAACTCTTGGCGACGCGGTTAGATCGGAAGTTGATCAGGTACTAGTATTGACATTATTTGATTGAACACGTTGTAAAACATACATTTCTCTACTGTACAGTAGCTGTTAATTTCTTTTTAGGCCATTACACGCTGTGTTGAAGAATTACAAAGCAGACAGCAAGCATTACATGAGCAGATTGATTCATTTGTGTCAAATGAAACGAGGTAATGTTTCAAAACAATTTCAAACATCTCATTGTGATGCTGTATCGAGTGTGATGAATATTTCTTTTATTCGATCATAATTTCTTTGATGTTGTCTGTCTCCCATTCCATTTCTTTTGTAAATCACGTCACAGACACAGTTGGCATCAAATTTCATGGTAAACATAAAGACAAAGCGACAGAGATGTTTTATGCCCGTTTGACTTCAGTGTATGCTTGCTGTGGTAATGACGTATAAAATGTTTTTTCGAAAGGTTGTTTATTCTGAAGGACTTGTGCATTGGTGGTGTCTTTCGTGAAATGGGGAGGCTGCAAAGCCTGAGCTTTTGTTATGTCCACTATGCCTTGGATATTCACCTCAACTATTTCAACCAAGTGCCTGTTTTCCTTCCAAACTTTGTTAGTGGACTCGACATGTGCTCACATATTCAGCTTTTTTGAAATAGTTCAGGATAATGCAACTGTCGATTCGTTATATTTTTATCAGTTCTGTTGGACCAAATACTTCTGAGCATAAAATTGAACTCAAAAGCAGATGCCCCCTCAAATTTTTAGCATGTCTAGTCATTTTGTGCTTTAAGAAGCGGCGTCCCAAACAAAAATACTGTTGCTCGCCTAAAGTTAAACATTTTTGCTTTTTGCCCCCCCCAAAAAAAATTTTGGGCTGGCTACGCCACTGGTTGAACTACGCTGTTGTATAAATTTTTTTGACAAAGACGAAGGAGTAGAGCAAAGCGTCGCAAAATTTGAACATGCTGCAATTTTCGGCATGAATCTGGGCTGGTTTCTTTTTCGGTCATAGACTGGAACGTGTTTTAAATGACCGAAAAAAATTAAGTCATTTCGGTCAGAATGTTTGAAACTATAGGCTAAAAAACATTGCTGTGGTGAGTTTTAACACAACTGTGAGACAAATGACCGAAATGTTTCAGTGACCAAAATGTCTCAGCTAAAAATGACCGAAATGTTTCAGCGAAAAAAAACAGAATCCGGGTATAGGTGGGCAGGAGATGAGCTTGAAACTCCTACCAGGGAGAACATGACATGTAGCTAAAGAGGCGTTGATTTGCGAAAGAAAATCTTTTTGACCAAACATGAACTTCTTCACAAAGTGGTCAACTTCTATTATCATCAAATCGAAAGGCGCGAAATGTCAAAACTTGCAACCGACAGACGTTTTCATGCTTCTTTCAAGACGCAGTTTTTCACTAGGTTGATTAGCGCTCAACGAGCTCGCAGTCTTGCTTACCGATTGAGCGTAGAAAATTTGTTTGCAACAATTTACAGAATTGTTGTTTCTTACCGTATACAACAGTTAATTATACGAAGTTTTCGTTGCGTCACGACGTTGGTGATAAGATAGCAGCAGTTGCTCGAAAGTAATTTTGATAAAGAACGTTGCTAAAGACCTGTGACTCCTCAAACATTGTGGGACTTTGTTCGAAACTCTTATGTGTACCCTGGATTGTGTGATTCTTGTGCAGACAATTGCGACTGGACCAAGAGAATGTGGAAATGGAACAGGCTTTGATAAGCAGCCACTGCGACACGGCTGAAAAAAAGGCTGCTCGATTCTTAATTCCCGAAAGGTCCTTTGTTTGTTCTGTTTTCTTTGTTTGTTCTGTTTTCTTAGGGGCCGTGCCAAGCAACCTGACGATTGTTTCTTTTTTCGCAGCGCCAACAACGACACATCGACATCGGAAATTCATCAGCTCACCTTGCAAAGCAGTGAACATTTGCGAAACGCGAAGCGTATTGCGTCAAACTTGGACGAACGCTTGCTCCGCAAAGTGAAGGCACGTCGGTTTCCATCAACGCGTGTTTATGATTCCAGTTTATCTTGTTTTCAAAGAATTAGATCATTTTTGGCCAGTGTTTTTCAAGCAATAGACCCCGTATTTCGTGTTTAGCTTCACACTGACCCAGGCCGTAGCCAGGTGGTAAGGTTTGGAGGGGAAAAGTATATTTTTAGGGTGCCAGGATGTTTGTTTTTATTATATATTCAAAACAAATTTTTCTGGACACAACAAAATTTGGGTGGACAAAAAATTGGGGGACACTCCCTGAATGCCCCCATGGCTACGGGCCTGCACGGATCTCGGATTCCATTTGGCGCTGATGATGCAAATTGAATATAATTGGTATTTATTTCTTGTCGGCATCGCTTTGTATATTGACATGCATCATTTTGGACCTGACGAGAATCTACTGACCCCTTCTATGTGACCCCCTGTTGTGGTTTAACTTTTTTTTGCAGTTGTTACAGTTCCCATGCAACAGCGGACTCAACCTGCGCGCATTAAAAACTAATTGCTGCGTTTTCGGTTTAGTTCCACAGTGAGGGTGAAAGGTCAATCCTGACTGCTGCCAGCAACTTCGGTGAGCTTGTTGTGGTGACACCATCCCGTCTGTCCTTCTCACTTGGAAGCGACCCAGAAATCAACGACGTCGAGATCCTGCGGGCGATGCACGGTCAACACAGAAGACGACCGACCGGTGACGTATTTTCCGGTTCTGACCCTGGTCTCCGCTAATCATAGGATTCGGTGCGTTTTGCAGTGCGCAGCGAATCGAAACGAACCGTTACTGAAAAATAGGTTGCTAGTTTGTGTTTAACGAAACTCTATTATGTTAAGGCTTAAAATAGGGACAGGACTGTTTTAAGCGTCAGAACTTACTCCGCTACTCGGTTCTTTTCTGTCGGTACTTACTCCGCTACGCGGTTCTTTTCTGTCGGTAGCCACGTATGCAATACTTCTAAAATTGTCTAGTGCCTTAGCAACCAATTCATATGCTGTAGTAGCCGCAATAAATACCATATATTTTGAGTAAAACCAAGAATAACAGTTTTTGAAAAGACATACTGTCAAAACGCCATTTTTCTTATCATTTCTGCCATTTCTCTGGGCTTCGAGATAAACGTGGCTCACTTCTGTTCAAAATATCTATGACGAACAATAACGCTTTCTCACGCAGAGTATAAGTTTCTCATTTTTTATGTTTTCTAGCTGCTTCTGTTGAAATCAATCCTGGTTGCGGTGAACAATAACAAATAGCGAGTCGAAAAATTCTTGACCATACGGGGCCACCGTACCAATCGGAAACTACGTCCTATCCTAGAACAAGGCACTCTGTTGATTTTTTGCAACCCAAGCAGCAACTAGCCACAACAGAAACTCGTGACATTAGAAAAAGGAGGACAAAGCGAGTAGAATGAAACTTCCTTTCATTATATTTTTCTGGGTTGCTCAACGTGAAGTTATGCTACCATGAGCTTTGCAACAGAGGTCTGCGGGTAGACCGGATCTAATCCTGTTTTGCAAATTTTCGATCCGGATTCGGTACCAACATGACACAAGCAATCAGACTCCTGCTTGACTCCGCATAAATATAAGTCAAGCAAACAACCAGTAACGTTTTTCAGCAATCATAAAATCCAACTCGGCCATAACAGAGAAAACCTCACTCCTGGTCCTGTTGGAGGCAGCAGTAGACCGGGTACTGAAAATCCACAGTCCAGGCCATTAACACCTCTACTTTGCGATAACGACATTGTTTTTGTAAAACTTTTACCAACGGTTAGTTTTCGACACGATCTTGAACCGTTTAAGTCAAATCAAAACAGCTGATCTTCAAAGATATGATTAATGCACTTGCTCCGCGGAGCAAGTTTCTCCAGTCCTGGCTGTTCTCGAACCGTTTCAGAAATGATTGACTCGTTTGATTCCAACAACTGTGGATCGGAGTGAAACCATATAAACAGCTTTTTTAAGGAAGTACCGGCTTATTTAAGAACCGTTTTGTTCCTGCAGTTCGACGCCTTGACATTGCGTCGGCTTTTCAAAGTGCTTGAAAACTTATGCATTTATCTGTTATGCGTGTTCTTCTTCTTCGCTGTGAGCTTTGGCGCAATTCGTGGCAAAACCCATGATCCGCTTTGATGTGAAGTTCGCACGTTGGGCATTTACATCTGGTCGAGGTTTTGAACAAAACATAAAACTAACAGAGTGCGAGACAAAAAGTATCGAATCTGTAACAAGAACGACCTTGGTGTTGATGGTGAAGCCAAACTATTTGAAACCCGACAGCTCGAAACATAGTATAGCAAGTGGCCAGTGGCACTGAGATGAAAACAAGAACAGAAATGTTTTTCTATCTTCCGAGTATGCACTGACACAAACGTTTTTTTTCAGGTTTTCTTCAGCAAAGTGTCTTGAAATAACCATACATCGCGACAGAAATGAAAAAACTCCTTTGGATTGGAGTGTTATTCTATTTTGTTCTTAAACCCACCCTTTTTTAATTATTTTTCAGACTCATTAGATTCAATTTCACGTTACATTCCTTCGTTTGGTCTTTCCTCCTCTGTGGTCCCCAATGCTCATTCCCTCCCCCCATCACCCTCTGATGACGTCGTCAGCCCCTTGACAAGTTCGACTTCACCTTTGACCTCGCCGCGCGATTTAACCTGTTTTCCAACGCCTGGTGAGTTCGCAGGGGAGAGAGTTGCGCTTCTGTCAAAGCGAGTTGATGTTCAACGTCATAGTGCTCACGTGTCGCATGCCCTCCCCCAGCTGATGCAGAGCACCTGCCGCAAACAGTTTGTGTGCGCCTTGGAATGTTTGTCACGGTTGGTCAGGTGGAAGCAGAAAAGACAAACGACGTCAATTTGCTTTCAAAACGAGTTATCTTTCGTGCCAGCAAGTGCGCCAAGTCACAAACAAATGATCGGGTCTCGTTTTTACGCGACAGGCCGCAAGCAGTCGAAGCAATGCTGTTTATGAACGTGAAACACGGAGCATTCGAATTTACGTTGCCAGAAAGCGTGTTTGATTTGAGCGTTCTGGCGTCCAACGCCGACTGCGGAATTCCGTGTTGACTGTCGAAAAAACAGCAAAAAGTCGGTCGCCTGTGGACTCGAACAGCGTTCCGTGCCCAGCCTGCCTGTGTTGAGCCTGTTGCTGTTGGGCGGCAGTGAGGCTGTCACGTGATTGAGATCGAACGCCACTTTATTGCTGTTAGTGTTGACACTGCCAGTCAAGTGCACTTGAGATCGCGTCCACGCCGCGCACTGCAATTTTGGTTGATGTCTTTTTCATGACCTCGTCCCAGTGCGATGGCTTGCTGCCTGAGCAAACATCCGCTCATGCCTTTTGCGCAGAAATCGGTTCAATTTTCCGGCATGCTTAGATAAACTTCTGCAGCCTTTCCTGTGAAAGTCGAAGAAAGCTTTCAATTTTGTGATGATTTGACAAAAACCAACTGATGTTAAACAGTTCGCTGCCAAGCCGCTGGCATTTCCAATAACACTTACATTTCAAAGCTTTTAAATTTTTAAAAATCTTTTGTTATTGGTTTTAGGAGGAAACTCCCCGATATTTCTTCTTCACTTTGCTGAGAGGCCACCGTGCAACCCTTCAGTTCCTTTTTTCTGAATCTTTCCCTCGAGATTTTTTCCTTTGTGACGCACGTTTCGACGACAAACCACCATCGCATTTCTCTGCACAGCGCTTTGCGGCAAAATGGCAAAATTTGTTGACGGCCAGTCAACCGTCTTGTTTCTGCGTCATAAAATCGCTGATGCGTGACGCGCAAGAGCGGTTGACGTGCTTCGCTGTTGCTGCAATCCACGATTGAATGACGTGGCAGGATTGGGTTGGTGCCCAGGTGATGACATGATGGCGTTGTGCGTGACAGAACCCGCGATTGCTATTGGTCAGTTTTGTCGAAAGCTTAATTCTAGCACCAGTCGATCATGCCGCGTTGACCTTCGACCTCATATACTAATGGTATAACCACCTGTGAAGACAGAAAGCTTCCTTGACAGTATCAACTTCCTGAGAGTTGCACAAACTTTATTTCGCACTTGTGCGTCAGGCATCCTGCGGTCGGTCAAGAATACATCGGCACAATGTTGCGGTCGCCCTGAGATGGGAGTTTTCTTTCCAGCGCCAAACTTCATCAACGCCTAGAAACAATTCATGTTTTTCTGTAAACGCCAAAATTATTCGCTAAACAGCGATTTGTTTCGTTTCGGACTTCTGCGAAGCGCACCCTCCACTTCGCCGGCGTGTCTGTGGCTGTTTTCACACTTTTCATTTAATGCTTTTACGTATCACTGGTCGTTTGCTACTGACTTCGTTCCGCGATGCTTAAAACAATTCAAAGGCTATTTTTTCCCATAAAACTTTTGTACACACCAAGTAAGTTTCTTTACAAATACTTTGCATCTGTAATTCTGCTTTTATTATGTTTGATGGCTTGACTGCTTGCCAATCTGCTGCTATAAATCTTCAGGCCTCTCCCTTCAAACCCCCCGAATCGGTCGTTCCCGAAGAAGTGTGCCCAGGAATGACTTGGGGGAGAGCAGGACCGGTACGTTTATGACCTTGAGCCCCGAATCTCCGAGGCCAAGGGACACGGATGTCACAAACACCCTCCTGCGAGAGGCATTCAGAGTGGCACTGGCTCACTACCGCTCCAAGGGGCCTGTCAAGAGGTTTGCTGCTTGTCTGCTTTATTTTTACAATGGCTGTCAACCCTGCACTGTTCCCTTCTTTGAAAATGAATGTTCCGACATTCCACTTGTGTTTGTCATTTGCGTTGATTAGAAGGCAATCCTCAATTAAGCAAAGGCAGCTTAGTGATGAATTTTTACATCACAACCAGGGCTTTCTAAAGCTTGACCTTACTGACCGCAAAGGCATTTTGAGAGACCGCATCTGTTTCATCTGAACACAGAGATGGTTGTGCAGCGAGGCTCTACTGTGTTTTGAGTGACCGTTGGAAAAATTCGAGAAACCGTTTCGGTCTCTCAAAACGCATTGAAAAACACTGATCATTACATCACAAGTAAGCGACTTCACGGTCACGTGCCATGAATTAGAAGAACACAAACTAGGGGAAAACGCGGAATTCAGCACTTCTTCATTTGCTGCATAGTTCTTTTAAACTTTAAGAGCCATGGTAATTTGAACAAATAGTGTCAACCTTTATCTCCTTTCATAAAAACATAACCTGCGTCTCCGAAGCCCAACTTTCTTAATTTTTGCCACTTAACATGGTCGTCGTGTTATCTCAAATCGTTCAGAAATTCTATCTCGCGTTAATCTGTGATGGTTTAGTTCGGTTTTGCGTTTTTCACAGGTGGTTTGGCACAAAAGGGAGCGACATGGGGTGCATGCATTGGCCCAGGGGGGTTGCTGTCTCCCCCAGCAACAGGATAGTGATCGCCGACAGCAGCAACCACCGTATTCATGTGAGTACTTCAGCTTTTGCTCGCGTGTTTCTTTACAACTTCAGCTGGATCCGGCAATCTTTACTCGAGACCAGTCGCATTTCTCTACACCAATGTCATGTTTTTCAAAATAAGGAAAAGTACAAGTTGCGGGTTAACACAACAGGAAGTTACTTACAACAAAGTTAGAAAGTTTTAATGACGTGTGTTTGTTCCGCAAAGACCGCTTCTCGAACATTCGAAACTCAAAAGTTTGGGGATGTTCAGGGAGGGAGCAAATGTCGTTGCAGGTGTTCGATGGTGCTGGAGAGCCAGCCCTGACCTTCGGTTGCTATGGCACCGACCAGGGACAGTTCGATTGCTTGGCAGGAGTCCACATCACAGCGCAGGTGATTACTCTCGGACGGTATGAGTTATTGCGATGCATTCAACCTGTGTTGTTATTTAAAAATGTAATGGGGATTGTGACGAGACAATTGGTCTTACTTGACGATGAGTCGTTCAGAACAGTGGAACAGGGGCGTACCGAGAGGGGGGCACAATGACCCCAGCGCCGAATCACTGGGGGCGCCTAAAAGTCCAACAATATCGTAAGTACTTCCTGCAATACAAGTACATTACTCCCAAAAGGCCTCAGGCCGGAACATGGGGGCGCCAAACTTGCTTCTTGGACCGGGCGCCATCTAACCTCGTTATGCCCCTGAGAAGAAAGCCGGGTAGGAAATATAAAGAGCTGAAGCTGATAGTAATGTAGTGTTCACTCACTTCGTGCCAATAAACAAAAGAAATGTCAGTGCTGCATGGTATCTGCCTGTTGAGAAGATCGCTTTAACAAGTTCACTTCAAAATAAGGAGCATGCTTATAGTTCGACGCGTTGAATTGGAATCCGATAAACATCAGTTGTTCCTGTCGCAAACAATGGCCAGTGTCGCAGTTGAATGCCTCGCATCATTTGCTGTCGCGAAGTAGCGCAGCTCTCGCCGGCGTGTCAACGCGCCTTTAATGGCGTGTCGTCGAATGCGTGTTTACAGGGATGGGTGATCACCACAGACAGATACAACCACCGCGTACAAATATTTGACAGCATGGGGAGATTCATTCGAATGTTCGGGCAAGAGGGCATGGGTAAGTGCTAAATGGGTTTGGAATCGCCTGTTGAACGACGAATTCGCCAACTGTAGACGTTTGACTGTTGCTATCATTGTTACGTCACGATGTGCTTCTGTTTGGTCGCGTATTCGCTTGTGACGTTCACGGTCGATCGCTCTTGAGTATCGCATTGTCGTGCGCTGGTGCGAGCGGGCTCTTGCGAGCAACTCCTTTCCAGGCTGTGTATCCCACTTCAAAGAAAGACTTTCACAGCAAATCAACACGAAACGAAACCTGCCCAACCTGTTTGCTTTTCGCTTTATAAAGCACTCCCGCAAGCACATGACATGAACGATTAATTGATAGATTTAGTTTCTTTCGTGATTATCTTTAGCCTTAAAAAGACATTCTCAACTTGTGAACTTTTCTTCTATCCGTACCAACCAAAACTGTTGACCAAAATATGTGGATTTCACAAGGACAGACCTATGTCTAAGTCTGATCACTGTGTTGTATTTTCAGAACACTGTAGAAACAACACATATCTCGCGCCTCAGAGATTGTCAGTGACGTATGCACATTGCACATGCCATCTTCAAACGCGAAAGGAAGAACATTAATACAAGTCACCATCGCAGACATGAGAAACCGACTACCTTGGTTTCTTCGTTTATCTACAAAAATAAATCAAATACGCAGAAGCAGTGCTCTACATACAGGCAACCAGCGGTTTAAACTAATTCCATCATAAAACGTTGTACCTGTAAAACAAAAGTGATAAAAGCAAGAATGCAGTTGGTTTATTTTTCTACATGATAACCATCTCCGAATTTTGTTTTGAAGGCACAGAACCCTGAACATATCTGATATTCCTGGCAGGTGTAACGTATATATTTGAAAGAGTTGAACTGGCAAGCGTGCGCGAAACAAAAGAAAGGATGCATCAATGTTTCGGTTGGTTGGCGACCGACCTTCATCAGGGCGCAGAACAAGACTCGACAGTATTCGTCGTTTTCTGAAAGCATATTGAAATAAAACAATCTCATCAGTTTAATCAATGCAGCATGTACAAAGCAGGGGCGTAACGATGGGGGGCACAATTCCCCGGGCGCCGAAACACTGCGGGGGCGCCGAAAAGTCCCAACAATGTCGCAAGTACTTTCTTCATCACAGTAGATTTGCTTCCGAAAGACCTCAGGTTCGACCACGGGGGGTGCCAAACCTGCTTCTTGCCCCGGGCGCCATGTAACCTCGTTACGCTCCTGGTCCAAAGCGCACTTGGGCATGTAGGTTAAAAGGTAATCAGAAAGTAAAACAGGTGTGTGGTAAAAGGATGGAGCGTTGAATCGCAACCGTGTCACGTGACACCGGTCGCAGGGACAAACCATTGTTTCAACAGCACGACGTTGTTTCACTCCAAATGCAGATTTATACACAGAGGGGAATGAATAATTAGTATTGCTGTTCATAACGTTACCGATTCAGGCCAATCGGTGGTGTGTGTTGCTGTGGTGGTACACCCTGATGAAGGCCGATCGTCGTCCGGCCGAAACGTCGGTGTGTCTTTTGTTTCGTGAACGATTGCCAGTTGAACATGTTTAGATATATATGTGCAATATATGCACAGAACGTGATGATTGCGTAGGCATGAAGTAATTGGTTGCGTAGATATGAAGTCATTGATCGCTCTTGCAAAGCGTCCTGTTTTTTTGTATATATTCATTGATTCTTGCTGATGGCTAAAAGCGTGGGAACTGCTCACTTCCTTCACCCTTTTTAACAAAGTTAATCGCAAACAAAAGATAAACAAAGATTTAACTGGCGAAACAAAACGCGCAATTCAATAAAATATGACCCAGTTAATATTTCTGTGAAGATATGACATCACTTTCTTCAGCACTTTGTTCCGCCACTTTTCTGCATTGTACAGAAATGTCACTAGCACGTGGCTCCCAGCCTTTCTCTGGCCATGCACCTCTTCAGCATTTCAACAGATGAGCATGTACCTCTAAAGTTGCTTATGACAAAATATTTTATCATGACTGATCACAGATATATGTGACAATGAGCAGGTTTTTTTAAGGAAAATGTTAGGTACCCAGTATGGACCTGTAGGAACCCGATTTTCTCTGATTCTAGGGACCCGATTTTCTCTGATTCTAGAGACCGGATGAAAAACGCCTTAAAAAAACCTGCAATGAGCATACAATGATTTTTAAAAATAATATTCACTGATATATGTAAAAATATTTGAAAATAAATACATATAAACATACTTTTTCCGTCTGTTGCCTAACTCAAATGTGCCCCTTCAGATATGCAAATGTGCCCGAGGCTGGGCATACCTGTTCTAAAGCATCCAAAATGCATGACACGTTCATGTGCATCAAATTGCCTTGTCAATTTGCATCTACGAACAACTACTGGTATATAGTAAGTTGGGTTGGCGGTTAGCTGATGCTGGTATGTGCGTATGTCAGACAAAGCCACATGCATAAACGCAAGAGTGTGTATGTGGTATTGTTGAGCTTATATATTGAAATTATTTTGTATCACAAATTCACCAGCATGCAGCGCGTTCAGGCTTCGATAACTTCATAGAAAAGGCCTGCACTATATATACAGTAGTTATAGTGCCAAGTTTAACACTGCTAATTTAATTTCATGCATTAAAACCAGTTTTATTGGCTGAAATCCCACATTTTTGCATAAAAGCCGCCTACGATGGGCTTTGTAAAAAATGGCCGGTTTGTAAGCAACCCTGTGTTATGCTCTCTGTATGTAAAGAACTTGTAACAAAAATCGAGAACATTTGATCTTAAACCTTTTTTTCCTCATGAAGTATCTCGTTCAAGAACGACAAAGTCTGCGTGCGACGCAAGCTCGTTTCCATTAGCAACGTTGTGACTCATGCAAGGTTTAACCAGAGTGCCAAGTTGCATTGACGAAAATTCAGTTCGATGCTTCGCGACATTCGGATTAATGCAAAATTTTACAAAACCATTTCCATCTCGCCTTTCCTGACGTGCAACAGTCTAAAGTTATGAGTGGCATATTTCACTTTCATTTATCACAAAGAACACATCTGAACTTCATTAACTGCCTGTGCAAAGTGCGTATTACGCTGTCAGTTGAAACAGCACCGTGCATGCCGTGGTGTAAATTGCCCTCTACCGGCAGGTGATGGAGAATTAAGTTATCCGTGGGGTGTCGCCACAGACAATATGGGCTTTGTTTACGTATGTGACAAAGACAACCATCGTGTTCAGGTGAGTCTGCGTCTTCATATAAACTTTGTGAACAAGTTCTCGTGCTGGTTGGCTGGGTCATCCGATTTTCATATCGAGGTGGTTGGAATCGATGCGTTTTTTGCGTAGTCAAGGTGTTATTATTCAAATCTCATTTGTCATGCCAAATAGCCGTGCAGCCATACTTTCCATCTGGGATTTGTTTCTGGGATAGCAACTTCAAACGTGGGAATAGCTGCGTTGATGACCGAGTCCTTTATTTGCAACAAGTTTCGAAAGTGATCATAAAGCTAAATATATTTTGAAACAAATAGTAATATCAAAATATAGTACCAGGGCGGCAATGGCTCAGTGGTAAAGTGTCTGCCTCTCAATCGAAAGCTTGGTTGTTCGATCCACAACCACTTGGGGAGTTGCCGTAGCGCTCCTTGGGCAAGAACCTTGATTTCAATCATCCCGGCAAGAAGCGCCATCCAAGCTTCGGCCTGCCTCCAATTGCCGTCACCAAAATTAACAAAAAAATAAATAAATAAAATATCATGAAACAAGTAATCTTGTAACTTCAACCAATATCGCTGCATTCTTGTCAAGTGTTTAAATCAAATTGTTTGGTTATCATTATTATCAATCGCCCAGTATAGCGCTACCAAGTACGAGAAATGTGAATTAGAAAAACCTGCTTTTGTCTTTATGAGTTTTGTTTATTTTCACTCTTGTGCTCTTTGGTCGTGTATCTGGCGTGACATTCGCTTCAACTAGTTCTGTCGTTTAATATACGACACTCTATTCGACAAGCTTGTTAACCTTTGCGTTGTACGGTGGTTGACCCCCGGGTGCACAAACCACCCCCTCCATCTACTTGTGCACGGCATGATACTTTGTGGAATTTACGAGAAACCATCCAAACCTATTGTAGGTTTTTACACTCGACGGCCAGTTCATCCGCAAGTTTGGTCGACTCGGATCCTACGATGGTCAGTTCGACGGTCCTCACTACTTGGCAGTGACGAGCGACAACAAGGTAGTCACTCAGTGAACCATTGCTTCTCTGTTTGAGGCTTATTTTTCATCTGATCCTTTGAGGAACGGGTTGTTGTAAAGCAGGGGCCGGCAACCTTTTGTGATATGTGTGCTGCATTAAGGTCTCAAATCATTCAGTGTGTCAACGAGATGCGTTTTTTGATACAAGTCAAGGTCAACATACCTTCCGTGAGAATCACAACGAAACTGATATGTGAGACCTGTAGCTTCTGCGTGCCATTAAAAATTTATTGGCGTGCAAAGTGTGACACGCCTGCCGCAGGTTGCCGACGCCTGATGGAAAGGCTCATTGGTCTTCACAGATAAAACTGTGATTTGCTCAAATGCAGTGACAACTGCATCCACTTATTCGTGAAACCCACCAACGTTTCAAAGGAAGAATTGATATCCAAATCAACGAACGCGTTTCTTTCACTACTTAAATCTACACACGAAACTAGTTTCCTTACGCAATAAATTGCGATAGATTCGCTTGGTGTGGGTCACTGATGTGGCTTTACAAACATTGATGAATGATAAGTACAAGCTTGAATCATTGCAAGGAGATGGGAGCAGAACCAGGCAGGCGATCCCTCAGAATGCCCGCTGAAAAGCTAGGGCCTGTAATTGTTACACATTTATATAAGTCTCATGGTGACCGACTGCAGTGGAGAACGGTCATTTTCTAAATTTAAGATGGTAGAATGAACAAAGGAGCACCATCAGGCAAAACAAGCTGAACAGCCTGATTCTAAAGAGTACAGAACATAAACTTCCATGTGAAATATATACTACGAGGATCATAAAGAAATTCGCTATGGCATAATCTAGACCAGGAGTTCTCAACCTTTTTTCTCCCGTTTACCCTTTGCCAGCTTCCTTACATAAAATTTACCCCCTGTTTTTTGTTTACTCACAAGCGCTGTAGAAAAAAGTATTGTAACTTCCGCATCATTAAATTTACCCCCAAGGGGTACATTTACTCCCAGTTGAAAACCCCTAACCTAGACAATGCAATCTAAAGCAGTAGGCTTACAGTAGGTTTCTTTTGACAATCGGCTTCGACTATTATACTTAGACTGCACTGTCTAAATGTAGAAATGATCAAATTTGTTGATGAGTCTGGAAGCATTAATTACTGTCTCTGTACTGCACTTGTGAGATTTACAGTAATGCATTCCTTCTTGGTGAAAAGCTATGTATATACGTTTTTGGTAAAAAAATATGTAGCCCATAATGTCCACCAGTTGCTATTCAGGACCAAGGTTTTTGTACTTACAAATTCAGTATGCCCAATGTCAGTCACATGGATGCCCACAGAATTTGTGATTAAACAGTTATTCGCTTGTTCAAGTTTACTTTTTAACTTAGGGCCCCGCGCTGTTATTATGCTACAGGCCCCGCGGTACCTTAATCCGTCACTGCTTTCTACTTGGGAGTTTCCTGTCAGGTGATAAGGTGTGGATCGACTGATGAGGACGCCGTGCTTTGTCAAATACTATTTTAACTCACGACACCTGAAGCACCATCCCCGATCGGAGTGAACGTAATCCAACATGCCGCAAAGAAGCAAATAAATGGTCTAACCACCGCATCACTATCGACGTAGGCATATTGGGACAAGCGTAAATCTCGAATACTCATCGGCAACCACCAACAATGAATTTTAATTTTTTATACTGAAACATGCCAAGTAACTGGTCTCCACAAGGATGAAGGGTTTGAATCCATCAACAAATAGGAATCGATTCCACGTAGCACTACACATCTTCAGTCCTACAGTCTGCAAGGTGAAAAGTTGAAAGGCTAAAGGAAGAGCAAAGAAAGCAACAAACTCAAGGTTGAAATGGATAAATCAGAACACAAGCTGAGGCAAGCAAAAAACTAGAAAATACGTTGTTCTTGAATAATTGCTTTCACTAAAACTGAAAAGCTATCTGACGTCAATTACGGAGTGCATAACCTCGAACAACATGTTTGATTTGAAAAAACAGCTACAATTCGTTTTTCAGCATTCGCTGCTGCTTAAGTGGTAGATAATTTGTGGAAAGAAGATAAATAATGGTCAGAATGAGCGCTGGCAGATTTGGCTGATATTTATGCTGGTACAAAACAGATTTGAATCTTCAACATATTACAAGACTTAAAATACAAAATGTAAATCATGAATTTAAGATGTGAAGGTATACAATATTAGTTCCACCGTTGCAGAATATAATGACTTCTTATTCCTTTAGATTTCCTGTTTTTTTAAATTGACGTCACTTGCCGTTGAGTTTCAATTGCATGAAATGAACTGGTCTGGAGCAATCCCCAATATGGTTGAAATTGTATTTATTGTTCTCTGTTTAATGAATGGATTGAATCCTACAATTACAGGTCAGTAATTTCCAAAAAATTCACTGCTGAAACTTTGTTTGCTATTTTTTGCATGTATCGTGCAATAAGAAAACGTTTTCAGGGCATTGAATGTCATAAAACATTCATCAACTTTATCTTATGAGTGAAATATTTTACAGAGTTTTCAAAAATTAAAATTCAGTCTGATCATTGATTTACATTAAGCTAATTTATTCTGATCATTCGAACGTCTAAACACAGTTTTGAGTAACTCATCCAGACTTGAATGCAATTTCCTTTTGCCGTTATTTTCTGAAATATTCAAAAGTTTTTACCATGCGTGGTGAATGTATGATTACCTTGTCCTTGCCACGTAGTGGCGCCTGCAATCTTGCAGTCCTTAATTGTGCCCCTGTGTTCATCCCGCGGCTGTCGCGTTGTGCTTGCGGTCTCGTAATGCAATACTGCCAAGTATTCCTTTAGTGCAGTTTGCCCGCCCTGGGAAGCATTTGATCAGTTACGCTGTTGTGTTTGTTTCAGAGTTTCATTGCTCGCTTGTTCAGCTCCATGATTCAGCGGTGTCCTTAGTGAATTAAAGCCTGGCTTTCTGCAGATAGTGTTTAGTAGAATTCGCAGGCGAGTGCACGACACCATGGCTGATATGGAATATGTTTTTCTGCAAATCATACTGTAGCTATTATAAATTACTTTGCCAAATGATTTCGTTGCAAGCTTGAAGATCATTTTCACAATGCTTCACAGAGCTAGCCTTGGTATATAGTATATACTTTATTCACAAACGAAAAAAGTGTTTTCCGAATACTTGGATATGTGGTTCGAAGACATTGACAAATAAAAGATTAGCTGGTTAATAACGATAGTAGCAAAACTTCCTCAGAGAATACTAGCTCATACAACAGCGTTGGATCAAATTTATATCAAGGGTTCGATTGTTGAGAACTCAGTGATCAGAAAAATCAAATCAAAGGTTGGCAAGATGGGTGGTAGAATGCCATATGAGCTCTTGGCCAATGAGCTTCATGTAGAAGATAACGCCTTATAACCTGCACAAAAGTTGTAAAATTGTTAAGTGATGCACGTGAGAGGGCGTGGCAACCGACAATTTGATTGAATTAAGAGTTCAAACTGAACTGATTTACATATTTTAAATAAAATGTGTTTTTCAGCTACTGATAGTAGTTGAAAAACAGAATTGTGTGCGAAACTGCTTATAAGATTTAAATATGAAGCAAACAACTGCGTCAATAGGTAGAAGTGGCAGACATGACAAACAAAGGAATCATTTCAAAATTTGCAGCAAAAAAGAAATTTAGATTTGGAGATTTGTCAACCACCTGTTTATACAATCTAGTATTTCCAATAACAAGTGAATAATACACAACGCGCGCCTTTCGTAATAAAGACCGTTTTCAAAGAATGTAACATAACATCGTAGGGTAGATTTGTCAAATGATTCTTGGATGCAGAAGTTGTTATTTTACAAGTTGTGAAATGTTATTAGACAAACTGCAAGAACTCGATTAAGTCAATTTAATGAAGACGATTAATACTGTAATTCAGTTTTGAGGTCCCAGATAATAGACCGCAGATAACTTCAACCGACTTCTAAAAACATATGCTTTATGTTTAACTTGCAAACCAGAGAGGGTTAACTGGGAAAACAGCCAAATTACGAATGGAAATGTCTTAGTATCTGATTTAAAAAGTTCATCGTGTTTAAAAAATTTGAAAATTTTGCAGAGAACTTAGTCTAAAAAACACACAGACATATTCTGTTCGAAGAACCAAATTTTAAAAATTCCTGATTTATTTAAATCATCAATTGCCAAATATATCTGAACTGTTGATACGTGTGAACTGTCTGAACACTTTCACAATGACATTTTTATAATGCATCAATAAATCATTTTATCACATGTGCTTGTTCTTCGCAAAAATGACATTTACGTAAAATAAAAATCACTTGGTAAGCTTGTTTTAATGTGTGTTGGTCGCAAACGTTGGTCAAAATCATAAAAATATGATGTCTGTCTCATTTCATTAATTTCGAATGCAATAGAGAAACGGTTCGTTCTCTTTTTGATACGCCAGCTGATTTTTCTTTCGGAAGCTTTATTCCATTTTTCTGAAATTTTGTCTATAAATGTCTCTTCATCTATAGTATCTTTCACCTTTCCGATTGCTCACACAACTTTCACTTTGCGTAGACACGCCTGTCACTCTCTATCTCCGTTTTTGTTGCGCGTTGTTAGTAACTTCTGTCTGATGTTTTGATTTATTACTTTTGTCTTTTTTTATCTCTATGTGAAACGACTTTAATCTAGTACTGATTTATTCTGACCCATTTTACTCATGTCATTGTTTTTTGTTGTTTTTCTCATCTTTTTTTTCTTATCAAAAGGTAATCAACTTTCTGTTCTTTGCTGTTTAGCTTCTTTCATTTCGTGGCTTTAGTCAAAAAAATGCTTGAATAAACCTACGCATCTAATGGCATGTTTGAACTTTTTTACAAAGGGAGAAAATAACAATAAGTAAAACGTTGTCTTCGGGGTGTTTTCAAATACGTTGTGTTTCGCTCAATTTCCAAAAACAAATACTTGATACCATCTTATAAATCAGGGTCACCAGCAAAATCATCAAAAAGATGAATTATTATCGAATGATTGATTTAATGTCGCATATGACTCAGCTAATAAAGAGAAACAATACAAAGAGCCGTCATTCAAAAAGCAAACCAATTGTCAGTGAACATCAGATTAAATGAAAACACAATGGCAAAATAACTAATCAGGTAAACAAAGAGTGTCACTGTGTCACATGGAATTGGTGAAGAACCATGGCGGTCATCTAGTCTACCAACCCTGTTTATCACTTTTGAAAAGTGTTGAAAAACAACAGTTGGAGATCAAACAAGCACAGTTAGGAGAAAACAAACAAACACAGAATATGGTGAAGAAAATTTACAGACGAAGAGAGCATGCCTATGTACACAAGTGAGCGGATCACATTTAATGGAGGAAATTTGGTATGGTCAAAATATGTTTAAACAATGCATAAAAATAATATTGTTAAAAAAGAAACTTAACCGATGGGTACAAAAGAGAACTAAACAAAAAATATAGAGTGTAATTTTATGAAGAAAAATGGGGTGTTCACAGGAACGAACAAGAGACACAAAAGTAAAGATGCATAAAAAACAAAGTTATATTATCCAAATTACTGAAACTCTCAGCATTTTTTCTTGATAAGGGAAATGTTGCTGAAATACGTATAAATATGCATGTTTTTCACGTAAGAGGTGTTTCTTAAGTTTCCATTGAAGGTAAAAGTGGCAGAAGACGTAATGTAGTTTGGTATTGAAGACCACACACTCTTGGGCCAAAAAATATAAGGATTATTTTCCAGACGAAGAGTTAACTCTAGGTAAAAACAGGTTGTTAGAAGTGGATAGGCTTGTGGAGTGAAAATGAATAGAGTTGATTGAAGTAAAATAGTTCTCAACATGGCTTGGAAGCAGTTTGTTGTAATAGTAGTGCATGAATTTTCCTACTTACAAGGTGTAAAGTTTGTGAAGGCAAAGATGTTGTGCTGGAAAGATTCTTTCGAAGATGTCTGGTTAGTTGATCCTATTAGTTTATAGCTTTGTTTTGGAGTCTAATGAGAAAGGAATGATTGTGTTTGAAGCATGTCTCTAATATAGGGTTGAGTAAGTAAAGTAGGGATAGAATAATGAGTTACGTAATGCTTAAGTTTGGATAAAACTCCACAAACTCTTGTTAGTTGAGTTTTCACCTTGTTCACATGAGGTTTCCAGCTTAGCTTATTGTCAAGAAGAACACCTACAGTAGATATTTTAGGTTATCCTTGAGGGAAATATTATGGTTGCTTATAATAACTTTGAATGAAGTAGGATTGTGTTTTTGAGTACTTACTAACATAAAATTAGGCTTGTTATATTTAATAGAACGTTTGTTGCCTCTCAGCCATTGGTCAGTTTTTTATATTTCAAGGTTGACAGTTGTCTGAAGAATATCGAAACAGGAGTTTGACATATGAAGATTAATATCATCAGAAAATAAAGTAGTATGAAAATAGCAAGCTTAAAATGATATCAATAATGTGAATAATGAAAAGTAAAGGCGTTGAGGACAATACCTTGAAGGGCTCCACAAGGTATCTTTTTGTATGAAGATACTGCATCCTATTATGTAAATAATTATGGAGAATAGTTTATGTGAAACGCCTCTTATAGCATAGTGATATAGTTTATCAAGTAAGATTTCATGGCCACAGCAGTCAAATGTGTTTGATAAGCCTAAAAATAAGGAACAGGTTATTAATTTATTATCAAAGTTTTTGAGCATTTCGTCATAAATGGTTGAATGATCTGAGGCTCTGAATAACCTGCTGTCTTTGCGCTTTTTAAATCAACGCAGCTGCTTGAGCAGTAAGTGTTGCTGTGGCGAAACGTTACGAAAATAGTTAAAAGATTTTTCTTGCTTGGCTTTAAAACCCAGCTCAGGTGGATTTGAAAATTTAACACCGTCGGTAGCACCGCACTGATTGGCAAATATTGTTTCCACCGTAATCAGGGCTGACTTAATCAGGGCTGACGTAATCAGGGCTGACGTAAACATTTTAGATGCACAAGCTTCGTTTTTCAACAACACAGAACCTATTCCCAAGCTGCTGATCTCACTCTAAGAAAGTAAAATTTTGCATGTCGAAAAAATTTATTATTTTGAAACCAAACACATAACGTTCGCCAAGAAACGCAGGTGGTAAGTATCAAAACGACACGAAAAATACACAAGAATTTCTTAAATTTCGTTAGCCGCTCTTATTGGTGGTCTGTAGAAGACCATGTTGTGATGTGTTCCAATCGAATCCGGAGGAACTACATGGAAAAAAATAAATTAGGATGAGACAAGAAAATTTATTACTTTTAGGATATTTCTGTGATATTTTGCACATGAGGTCTATTCGCCCAAAATGGGCAAATGTTTTTACAATGCCTGACAATCTGCGGCACAGCATGGGTTACAAAAAGGTAAAAACAAAGTGATTTCACACATGTAGGGTTGCAAGGCTTGTTCCAAGTTATTGCACGCATTACTAGGTCACAACAGGGTTTATTTTGACAGACTAATGTGTTATTGTATTCAAGAGCCACAAGCGTAACTGGGCAAAGTACTTGGACACACAACGCTTGCAGAAAACTTCTTTCCCACAATTGCAAAATTGAAATTTGCAAAGTTGAAACTATGCTACCGGCTTGCGCACCATCACTCTTCGAAAGCCTTGAAAGTGGTACATCTTTTTCGAACAACAACATCCGAGGCAGGTCATCAGAATGAGCAATGTTACTTTGGTCACAGTTAGACATTTCACTTAATTTTCAAGAATTAAAACTCAACCACATGCCTGTGCATTTAAAAATCTTTGGAAATTGCACCGAAAATGCAATGCTCTGACGTTTTTCAAAATTCCGTGGTGTTCATATGCAAACAACTGGAACACATTTCCTGTACAAATAGAGCATCACAAGCTTTGCCTTGCAAACTCAGGTCGTCTTTCAGTAGCGGACACAGGCCAATTTGGTGGGGGGGATGCGACATCGATTTGCAGTGAACCCAATGCTTCGCAGGACCCTATTGCGTAAACCAATCACTCCCACACACGTATATTTACGAGGAAAGAAGTCTAAGCTTGGTTTAGAAGCTTGAGTGATAAAACTGGTAAAACTTTAACACTGCACCGCTACGGAACCAACGAGCAATGTGACACATAACAACCGCATGACGCAGTCACTGGCGTCGGCGCAGGTACATCGAGGACTCGAGATAAACAATTCATGTGACGGCATAATACTTATTCTCATTGTAGGTTACGTTTGTTACATCACAATTACCGGTGGCAGTAGCTAGCATAGGGCAGTGTGCTGTTTGACTTGTATGTTAATTGCAGCAAGTGAGCGTAGTCACTTGGATGCGGTTTAGATCAGTGCTCCTCAAATTGGGAACCTTACAGTTTTTAAGTGTCGTTTGGAATAGTCTGCAACACCCATAGTAATTTGTGTATAACATTTGTTATTGCAGGTAATTTTGATGAAATAATAACAAAAAGCGGGTTGATTCTGTTTATTCGTCAACCGAAATTAAGAGAACGGAAGGAAACAAACGATTTGTAATGCGTGAAAGCACGAAAGTAACGAAGAAACGTAAGCGAGCAAGCACGATCATTCATGGGCGTCCGCAAAAATTTTTCTAAGGGGGGAACGTCAACATTTTGTTTATCATTTTCAAATTTCTGACGATCAGTGTTCCCTCTAAGATAATTTTACACTGAGCAAATATTTGTTTTAGTGAGCATGATTATTTTAGAGCTGAGTAACTAGAGTTTTCAATGAATTACAAACTTTATTAATTATATAATAAATATACAATCTTATCAAAATACGAACAAAATACACATTTCATTCAAACAGCTTCTTGTTTGCCTGCTTTTCCGTTACTTTGGAATGTTGCATGTGCGCGAGAATGAGATTTCACTGCGCAACACTTCTGGTGGTACTTGGTATTTGTGTCCCTTAAAGGGAACATTGCTGACGATGCAATGCAAATGGACGTTCACAAAAGTCTTTATCCCTTCTACACTACAAAGAAAATGCCCCGTGTTACGGTAACAATCACAAAAAACGCTTCGTTGGCAGCAATAGTCAAGTATATTAGTATTATGACAATTTACACAGTAGGTTATTTGCAGATTTTCAACGTAGGGCATTTCTTTTCAAGTAAGCATTGCCATCACTAGCGTACGGAGGGGGGGCCACTGTGCCATGGCCACCCCTTCAGACCCTAAAAATAAAAAAATGTAAAAACAGTATAGTCTAAAACTTGCTTCCAGAATGCACAAAAATGCGTATTTTTAGATGTAATTTTGCAAAATTTTCCCAGGAGCAACCCCCGGACCCCCTAGAATGGTCATGCCTTCGGTACTTCCCCTAAAGTTGATTTGTGACGAAACTTGGCCTCCCACTCGGAAATTTTCTGCGTACGCCAGTGATTGCCATGATCTGTAAAGAAAAAAAGCATTGGGTTGCCATGGTTTTCAACGAAACCACAAATTATGACTTTGTTTACTTAGCAAGGATGGCCGCACCCAGCTGATATATTCAACTGAACATGTTTTTGAAAATGTCGGGGGGAATTGCCCGGTTGCTTCTCCCCCTTATTGCGGGATCAGCTAGCAAGACTTGTCAGTATAACTTAGAAACAAGAGCTGTAAACATCTGGGATCTCGTCCAAAGCGATCAATAAAACCTTGCTACACAAACCGAACAATTAAGTAGACCTGTATGTTGACACGACTGCGGACAAACTTACTAGACTTAAAACACCACGCAGGTTTTGCAAAATTGACCAGACGAATTATGAAAACTCGCCACAGTCAGTATGGCTTTGCACTCAGTATTCACTCAGATGTCAGAACTAAACCTTAACGATTGAGACGTATTCCCACAAGCCTGCATAGATGCATTCTAGCAAGCCACG
>Ga0210059_1002584_pt1 | contig 28464 bp, 21 predicted proteins | sample Ectturendosymbi2_FD_188042 | JGI IMG/M metagenome (GOLD analysis project Ga0210059, IMG submission 188042) | Ecteinascidia turbinata endosymbiont from Florida, USA - Sample 2 (SPAdes) (version 2) | ecosystem: Host-associated > Tunicates > Ascidians > Unclassified | place: Key West, Florida...
CCCCTGGCTACACCCATGGTTGTGGTATAGCAACTAGTAGTATATACAAGTATACAATGGCGCTATATCTAGATATCTAGCACTTAGCACTGTATTTAATATGAAAACACATTAATTCTGAGAGTTGGACTTAAATAGACACAATTATGCTCAACAATTGTGGTAGGTAATTCAAATTTGGTCAGTTCCGATGAACAAAATTTACTCATACGGACAATCACCACATAGATCAAATCAAAAACAAGCCAAAAGATCTTTTGGTAATACTAGAAGTGCATCCAGGCGTGTAGCCAGAATTTTATTAGGGCTGGGGAAAACGACAACCAACCGAATTTCAACATTTAAATATTTTTAATGCTCCTTGTTTTTAAAGCATCATCCATGAAACGTGCATGTTTCTGGCGTTTTCTCCTGAACATATGTGTTCAGATTTAAGCCGACAAATAAAAAGTCTGCTTTCGTTGAATTGACAAGTTTTATAAGTCTTGATAGTGAAATTCCAAGCTTCTACTTTGCATCAATCCCACTCCTTGCTCATAAACCTGTCTTGCATAAGCGCTAGCAAACCTCTCAATGCCCAATATTGCACTTGTGCAAGAAGTCATCGTGACCGCCATTACGACTGCGTTTGTTATACGTACTGTATTTACACGCTTCTGATGTACACTAACACAGCACATTCAACCGAAGCCAAGCAGCGGCTTTGCTTTGAGGCACTGACTTCCGAAGTAGGCCTTCTACAAAACTTTCGTGCGTAAAAGAAGTGGATCCCGTTGGCTATGGAAAAGAAATCCTTTCTCAGCAAAGAATCAGACACTAAGATCTTACAGAGTATGTACTTCGCCTACGAAGTAGACATCATCAACTTTTATTCCAATAGAATCCATATATAGAATGGATCCCGTTGTCATCTAATTTTTGAGCGATTAATTCAGGTATGTAGGTGATAACCGTAAACGCTAGAGTCTTTCAATGCGTTTGAAAAATGTGTAGATTTTGATAATCCGTAAGATGTTTTGGCTATGTTCAACCTATTCAGTAAAACCTTTGTTATTACATTAACCTTACTTCGTTTACATTGTTTGATGAGACTTTGCTAAATTAAACTGACTTCATTGAAATATAAGATGGAATTAAACTGTAAACACAATCGTAACCTCAGTATTACAAAACTTATTGACCACGCTCAGCTGCATGTAAAGATAGCTTAGCACTACACGTAATTAAATTTGAATAAATCACGGGCTTCTCGAAAATACAATAACTTATCTGCGGAATTTGAAGCCCTAATGGGAAAAAATTCAAATTTAGGTTCATTTTAATCACATGTGCTTTGCCAACAAGAGAGATTGCAAGCTCAGGGATGGATATTAGGGAAGGATAACGAGGCATTCGCCTCGGGCTCCTCTTTTTAAGAGATATCGTGCCGCCCCTTGAGAGCCTTGCACCATTGTTTAGTTAAAAGGTTATGTACCACTCTATAGCCACATTTAAAGAAGCTCAAAAGCAATTCATGTTTTCCAAAATAAAGCAAAACTTATGGCAAAATGTGCCATAGGAGGCAGCTTTCAAATATGTAGCTGCAAAACTTTAAAAATTTTTTTTAAGGTTTGCAGATACGTAGCTGCAAAACTTTAAAAATTTTTGTTCCTTTCGTATGTAGGTCTTATGCTCTTGAATTTAGTTCATAAATTGAAATGGGAAATAAATTTAAGTCTTTTATCCACGTAATCCCACATCTACCTTTCGCAATGGCGATGTTTTGGAGCCCATTGATGAGAGCTTGCCACTAACTTTTAATATCCACTCCTGTGCAAGATATCTCAGTATCTGTAAGTAATGGCGGTGTCAATTCCCTCAGCGCTTGCAAAATAAAAAGCATCTTGCTACTTACGTTAGATTTTTATGCTGAGTCTTCTCGCTGCAGTTAAATGATTTCAAATAATTTAGTGTAGGATAGGGTGGCAATTAACATCAGATGAAGGTTGAAACACTGAGCTCATGAACAGCAGGTCGGAGTCTAATATCTTGAAAAGACTGATTTTTTACTTGCCGGCAAGATAAAGGGAAATCAGTGATGAAAACGTTAAGGCTCCACATAACTGTGATTGAACCGTCACAATACACGTCGTCACAAATAAATATCTAGAATGAATGCTATTGTTGCTAAACAGTGACTATGGCGCAGTGAAGAAGACTTTGAAACTGAATCGCTTCTCAGCCGAAGTTTGAGCTTCAAGGCATACAAAATTTATCTCAACGCCATATTCACGCATGTAATTTAAAAACTGTGCAAAAACAAAAATCTACGATGTTGATTTAAGACTACGCTGGCACTGGAAACAAGGATAGCTTATATTTAGAACACCCACGGTTATCAGAGAGGAATTTGCGATGGTCTTGAAATCAAGCTTAGATGACCATTAAGTGGGATACAGCAAGCTGGTGCGCCAAAAACAGGTGGGAAAAGCGTTATTCCAGTTGTTTTTACCTGCGGTCATTGATGACTACAAAAGGTCAGATAGAAGTTTCTAAGTTTCTATTCGACTAAAAGCTGAAGTAGGATGGGTTCCTTGAGGCAGTTTCGTTGATTTGCATTGAAGTATTTATTTGACTTATACTTCAAATATTTTATTAACCTGCAAATTTTAGAATCGGGGGTGGCATTGCCCCGTTGCCCTCCCTGGCTACGCGGCTTATGGCAACCGTATTTGGATTGCGGGCTACAGGTCAGCGCAGGAATTCGTGATGGAGCGAAGCTCATGTGCACATCGATACGGTAATTCAAATTAACCAACACAATTTCCAACAATCATGACAATTCAGGTTACCTGGGAAATCTGTACACTGTGTCTACAGATAATCCAGTGATAATGTTCAGTTTTCTCATTTGTTCCCTGATTTTATGCTGGGGAAACGTTTCCAACAGTAAAGTAACATGAAATTTGCACAACTACATTAATTTTGATCACAAAATGTTGGGGGGACAAAAGATATTATGTCTCCCCCGTCCCCCATAAACTCGGTCCCTGTTTTTGTTTGACATTTCCTCTCATTTTAGGACGAAAATAAGTTAGATTCATGTTTTTTAAGCTCCTTTCATCAATTTCACACCCTAATGTGTGTTTGGTTATCGTTTCAAGCTAAAGAAGCCCGCTTCGTTGAGACTAACATTTTTACATTATAAATGACTTCTGCATTTAATGACGATACTTCTCTCTGTTTTCGGATTCAACGTGGGTTATTGGCAATGGCGTAACTTGAGGTTTGAGCCAAGTGGGGCAAAGCTTAGCTGAAGGGGGCCCACTGGTCACTGTAGGGGGGTCCACCAGACAAAATGCAGAAAAATTTTAAGAAATTAGAGTGAATCTCTGGATATGGTGGATGTCTATACTAGATAAAAAACACCTCGAAAAACGTAAAAAAAACAACAAATCAAAGAATACTAGACATCAAAATGCAACTAAAGGGGGCCAATTTTTGCATTTAGCTTGCCAGGGGGGCGGTTCGTCCCCTTGCCCCTCCCGTCAGTTAGGCCACTGGTTATTGGGCTTTGTTGGGTATTGGTAGAATAGAAGCATTTAGCATATATGAAACTGTAGCGTAAAAATTTGATGTTGTGTGATGTTGAAAAAGGCAATAATCTGATGTTAACGAGACTGACCCCAGTGGCAAGACTGATTGATACTAAACAGCAGTCAGCAACCACTAGCTTTAGCACATAAATAGTAACGTTTTCGTGACATTTGTGCAATAAGCGTGATGCACGAGTAGAGAGTCATACCCATGTCAAAAGAACGATTATTAGGAAAACGTTGCCAGGGAAATCAAATATACCTGCATTGAACAAAACCGAAAATGCTTATAGGCTATTCAGTAGTGATTACTAAAACTGGCCGATAGTCAAACTTGTAGAGAAATCAGTTGCTGTTGGGGGACCCTGATACTTAACGCAACATAGAAATATAATATAGAGTTGTATTCTTGTATCGCTTCTGAACCACAAAAGTTTTTCAAACGAGTATATTTTACTTGAAACACATTAATTTCATCACGGGGAGCCCCCTTGCAGCGGAGGGCCCGGGGCAATTGTCCCCGTTGCCCCCCTTTAATCCGTCCCTGGTGGTCCCTCAAAATCCATAAATTACTCTGCGTTACGCCCCATAAATTGGCTTTGTAAAACAGATTAGTAGTCCGTGCCACTTTTTATTCAGTGTTGTTAATAATTAAGGAATCTTAAGAAAAATTTTGCATCTTCTGATATACTAACCGTCGCATCTGGTCAGCAATTAAGCGGACATTGATTTCTGAGTAAGGTCTAAGTCCAACCTTCGGTCTAGTGAATATGAACATTGACAATCTGTAGTTTCTAAACACAAAGGGGTGTATACTCCTGAAAAACAACACTAGTTCTTCCCACATTGCTAATCGGGTGAAACACTAAAAGTCTCGCAAAAGTACACTTGAAAAAGTTGACTACACGAGTCGTAACGTATAACTGTTAGATGTGCTACTTCTAGACCCGTAACTAGATCTATTTTGGTAAACTAGGAGGTTATGTGGTCGAAATTCACCCATACTATTTTAATAATGGAAGGAGGGCCCCAGAGAAACAACTGAATCTAGATAGAGTTTATGAAACTATTAATAATAGTATAAATTTCGTTCTCAAAATTCCTTGAATAGTATCCTGGGCATCAATGACACTTTCATAACTGTAATAAAAAGTTTAGCTCTCAAGGAACAGACTCTCAATGAACTTATAATATGTTGTACAATGAGGGAGGAAAAATAAATTCTTGTTTTAAATGTTTCGCATCGTACTGCCATTTCCAAAAATCGTTGCCACGGTACTATTATTCTTCAAAAATTAAGTTGGCCCCTCACGCTGTTGCTTCTATGATCTTTACTGGAGTCCCACGAGCATAGTTCTAAAAGGGAAATAATGAGCGTTGATTTTGCGGCTTTGTTCCAGGTGTTTTAAAACCATGGCAGATTTTCTTTCAACTCCCTTTATCTATGGATATTTGAAAAGTGTTAAGGTGGAGGGTCCCACTAGGCAGGTGTAAAAGTACCGTAACTTTTAAATGTAGTGCAACTGTTAAGCCCATGAAATCGCTGTCTTGAGAGAGTGTGAAGTTGTTTGTTTCTAGATGAAAATTTTACTCCCCAACTTTTGTGAACCTGACACAGTTAGCTTGTTCAAACGAGGAGATAGCACCTGTGATAAATTTTAAGGCAGATTGACGATCTACGTCAAATTTTGACAATATATAGTCCCATGCTTCTTTTTCCGAATAAATGGACCCCAAAATTCTTAATATGGGTATGTCAGTAAAATTTTCTCATGTGTTCAGTCCCTTAGATGTCTTGACAGTATCTACTTTCGGCGAATACTATGAATGTCATGACATTCTGGGTCTCCTGGAAAATCCCGGTTTGAGATCTGGACTGATAGCAGGTCATACTTCCAAAATTCTGTTGAATATCAGGGTCAAAACACAGTTTTCCTTAGCCGCACTTTATCCGCGCGTTATCTTATGTGCCTTTGTCTCTTCACCAAGAAGCCTTTTAATTGCAAATTTCCTGCAACCTGATTATAATTTTTGTAAAGAACTTGTGATGGGCTAAAATTGAGGTAAGTGATCCTTGACTTAATTTCCGCGATACACTGAAACGTTGAAAACCAGTTGGTATCAAATTCAAAGGGTTACTGCTTGTCTGTGGACTGAAATCATTACTGAAATTAGGCTAACAACAATTCGGAACGATCGAAATTCATGCACTTACATAAGTTTCGTACAGTTGGGATTCACTTTGATAAGACACAAGTCTAAAGCAAATGACATGTTTCTTGCAACAAAATAGGCTCTGTTGAGTTCGCGTTGCATCCTCAACATGAAGCGTCTTGTTACTCTGAAATACAAACAAAGAAAGTCCTCAAACGCAAGTTCAGAAAACAACTTGGAAGATTGTCAATAATATCATTGAACAGCAAAGACAAAGAAGAAGCATTCGAAAGTCAAGGTTAAAAGTCGCATCACCAAATGGAATGAATTCCAGGAGTTGGAACAATGTAACAACCAAGGACACTTGTTTTATAACGACATTGCATTGTGTACTTATACTCCACATGTATTGTAAGTCACACCCAGGAAGAGAGTAACCCGCAATAGTATAGAAAACATTTGCACTAAAAATTAACACCGATTTATAAGTAGAATTTCCGATGACAACAGATAAAAATTATAAACATTGATGCGCGACTCCAATTTTGGATTTGCCGTAAGAGCGCAAAACGTACATAGTCACTAGTGTCGCTATTGCGCCGTGTACGACTCGAGATGTGGTCACGTGACCTGTGTATGATACATCGTGTTGACCTCAGAAGCGGAATTGCTACACTTGAGTCAGTCGAAGTCGCGGGCATACCAGGCTAGCAGCTGAACTCGACCGTGGGTATACCAAGCGGGTTTAGTCTGATTGGGTATATCAAGCGATCCTATTACCCAGTGGAGATTCATGGTTTAGTGGCTATGATGTTGTTGACAATTTGGGTTGCTCTCTCCTCTATGAAAGAATAGAATTCGCATTAACCCCTGTCTCTTGTAATAATTATGTATGTGCATGTGATGCACACTATAAACCTTTGTTATGATGAATGTCGCAGTGCTTAAAGTTACCAGAATAAAACCGCGAGTGAATACAATCCTATTGTGATAAACTGAGCGGGTCGAACGAAATCAGCGCGTCTAAGTTTCTTAATTGTTAACTTGGGTACTCCGGCTAAATTCACCGGTGCTCTTGCGGAGTTGTCCTAAATGTGTTGTGGTCTTCTTGAGGAGAGGACTGCAACACTGCACTTTTCAAAAATGTGGGCTGTGATGATTTTCAGGACTGGTAACACACCGGGTAAAGTCCTGTCTTTGTTTTAGGTTAAAGCATGAGATGCACTCTTGCCACGGATTAACGATTTCATGCCTTTACAAAAAAAAGCCTGTTCATCAAAGCAATGGCTTTGATTTTCACGACTATCCTTTTGAAGGTTCGGTCTTTCTCATCTTTCTCTTAGGAGATTTTTAACACACTTCTGAATCACAAACAACATCTTAGTATACGACCAGATGCTGGTGTAACTCGGTAGAATTAACACACACATCTTTTATTGGACTCATGATAACCAACGTTCAAATATTCACAACACAACTTACAGTTTGTTTCAGTACAAGATCTCAGCTTTGCCTAGCTTTCTACTCACTGCTATTCTAAACACGTTTACAAAATAGCTAGCCGTAATTCATGCATTCCTTTTGGTAAGCATTGCGATTTTCTTAAGGGTGTCGCCTGCCTGTGTCGTGGAATGACTTTTTCTAATGCTATCGTCGTTTTTGTAGCACTCTCTTTCAATTCATTTCCAAATTATGGGCCATCGGAAAGCACTTAGTCACCAGTTGGTTGATATATTGCAAATTTTGATTGTGAACCAGTGTGACCCTCTTGACACTGGCTTCCGGAGTAGTCCCTAGTTACACAGCACGAAATCTATCCGCTGTGGGCCTGATGGTCCCAGGTTTTGTATGCTAGGCGTGCCATCACCAGTGAGGACCAGTGTACATCCAACCAACCCCTCTCCTATCACGAGATCAAGGAGCATAGATTAGTACAACATGTACCTGGTCCTCAGGCCTTCTGAGATCTTGTCGCTGATAACGCTCAATATATAGGCATCAGACAATGATTTCACGAGGTCACAAATCATCAAATATTTATACTTTATCACAACGTTGTGCTCGATTTTCTATTAATATGACACATCACATATGATATACAATAAGTTACACTCTGATGTAAAGGTTGAGCGGTTTGACAGTATGTTAAAAATGCAATTTACTTATTTATTTCTATTTCTTTGAAAATACTAAAATCTGTTCCCGCAGTTTCTTTTCGTTCAAACTTATTTTCTCACAAGGACATACAATACTTTGTGTATTTGTAGAAAAAGGTGATCTGCTGACTTTGTTTTAGTGATTTTATGGTCACTTTAATCTTTGGTTTTATTTTTACTGTAACCATATTGAAGCTCTGTCTTTTTTGCTTCGGTTTTTTTATATTTAGATATTTTAACCTTTGCTGTATCTTTTTAGCTTAAATGTAATACCTGTTTATCGCGTTAAAATTGCACGAAACTTTAAGTAGCGTCGTTTTTTTGCGTTTCACCGCCTGATACTTCGTTGGTTTGTTTTAACTTGCGCAGCGCCAGTACGTAATGGTTGCGCGTGATACCTGGCTTCTCAGACTCGCAAAATTCTTGTAATTGCAGATCGGAAGTTGGCTGTAGCTCATGTCAAATTGCTCTTACGTAATTTCTTCAGAGTTTTTTTATGACATGAGTTCATCTTGCAGTAATTCCGCAATTGTTTCTAGGTCTGGGTAATCGCCGGAGACTTGAGGTATTTCTGTGTCGCTCACTTTTAGTGACTCTTGTTCAGCTAGTGCGTTAAGCATGGGTGCTTCATCGCGTGCTTGCCTTGTGGTGAGCAGTTGGTTTATTTCCTGTGCTCTTTCCACACTAGCATGGAATTCTTTGATCGTTAGGTTCGTAAAGGTTGTTGAAGGTTTCCACACATGCGTTAATTGTTGTTGGTTTGACGGCAGGTCATGCACGTACTGTACGTACATAGGCGGATCCGGGGGGGCTAAGGGGGCTTCATACATGATTTCTGCAAATATATACACATGAATGTAAACTTCACAAATGCATTGAGGTACTTTTAGGCATTGTTGCAGCATTCCACAATAATGCTTTTATCAGTCTCATTCGTTTCTCACATTATTTTACACACTTTTCAAGCTTCTATAATATAAATACACATCGTTGCAATAGTCTCTCTCTCGTTTGGTCACTGCGCTTCACTCCTAATCAGAGAGTGTGTTGGTCATTATTTTAACTCTGATGACTTCATCAGAACTTGTGGTTGGAGTTGGTCGTCACTGTTCGGTCTCTAATGTTGCACTTTCGTCGTTATCGGTGTTGGGGAACGTAGTACCACCAACATTTCCAAAGCGCTTATTTGTCCTGTACTCCAATGAGTGTGGCACAAACTACCGAATTTGTTTCACAAAAAAAGTAAGGATGTGTTTTTCTTTGCTTCTACCGAAAACGAAACAACCATTGCAATAGGTGAGAAAAGGCATAATTGGTGTAGTGGCCTCCTAGCTGTCAGGGAAATGTTCGTATTCGTAGCTGTGGCAAATAACATGGAAACAAAAAGCAAGTCTAAAAGCAACAGATTTACAAAGTGCAGATTTTTTTTCAATTTTAAGAAACGAAACTGCAAAAGTGTTCAAGTATTGTTAGTGAAGAAATTCTAATACCTTAATGAAGTTATTTTTTAACACATTAATGACTGCTACCAAAAATACTAATTATGTTCTTCTAATCGTTGGTATCTATTTCATATATGCCCCGACATCACATTTAGAACAAAATATCAGTTACATTTTTTAATAATAACGATCTTTACGGGGAATTCGGATTTCAATCATTGCATATGTTTCAGCTTAGAAGTTATAAATGATATCGATGATGACTGCAATTGCAATCGCCAATGCTGCAAGAAAATAATTTTATTCTGAATAAACTGTCGATGGGTCATACCGAGTGTGCGCTTGGATCAATATAATTTGACTGTGGCATGAGAGTAACAGACCAGTGGGCAATAAGCTACACAGCAGAGATGAGCGGACTGTGAAATTTTTCAGTCCAAGTCCAGTCCTGATCCAATAAAATTGAATCCGATCCAGTCCTGATCTGCTAATGTAAAATCGTGCATTTTTATTTTGCTTCATGAGGCAAAATAACTACTGGAGCTATTTTGCCTTTTGCCAAATATGATTGGTTAACGGCAAAATAGTTTCAGCAGTGCTTTTGCCTCATGTGGCAAAATAAACACAGTCTTTTGGCATTTCCAAAATTTAACAAGGAAGTGTCTGTTAGGCATCACAGGGGAAAGGATTGCTGGAGTTATATTGCCATTATTAGAATCCGGTTTCTTGGATTGATCAAGTCACAAGTACGATTCACTTGGATTAGTGTAAGGTCCTTGATACATGACCTAAAATCCTAAACCCAAAACCTAAACCCAAAACCTAAACCCAAAATTCAAACCTAAACCCAAAACGTAAAAGTCGAACCTAAAACCTAAACCCGAAACCTATTCCGTCAAGCTAAACCAAAACTTAAACATACACCCTAAACGTCAACCCTAAACGTTTTGAAAAAGTACATTAAAAGCAATCCAATCAAAGGTGTAAGCTCTACAAGCTAAGCCAAACGAAATGTGAGAGCAGAAACAACGCACAATCGCACAGCAGTAATACACACTAACCACTCATCTGTGTTCACGTTCAGGGCCGGCCTCAAGCCGATGCAACTGATGCAGCTGCATTGGGCCCCGCGCCTCTGGGGCCGCACGCCATGGTGTTTGCGTAGATTGTTCATTTCTGCCAGATACACCTTGCGCTTTAGAATTCAGTAGAAACGCCATATAAACTTCATCAAAGAACGCTCCCGTCAGAACGAGCGATTTTACTGGATCGAACGTTCGCAAACGTGCTCAATTCTCGTGTAAGTATTAGTACTTTGTATCTGCGCTCTACCATGATCGTAACACGGTTGGCTGAACACGATGACGTCATAAAATCACTGCTCAGAGGGGCCCCGCGCCCAGGTCTTGCATCGGGCCCCGCACCTGCTGGGGCTAGCCCTGTTCACGATGCTACCAGACCTGAACGTTATATGTGAACAAAGGTGGATACAGTTTGAAATGCAAAATGGTCCCAGCAGAGTTTTTGCATTTGATGGCAAAATCTCCACTACCATTTGGCAAACTTGTGAAATTGGATAACAACTATAAGTTTTTATATTTTCGTAAAAATCACATTAAAACAACAAAAATTTTCTCAGTGCGATTCAGTCCTGATCCGCCAATTTTGAAAAAAATTGCAGTCCAATCCAGTCCTGATCCGGCCAAAATTGGCTTCAGTCCTGATCCAGTCCGATCCAATCCTGGTCCGTTCTCATCTTTGCTACACAGCAGAGATGATCACTATCCGGTTTGCCGGTTGCATATCCAGCAGAATAGTGAGTTTGCAACCGGATAAGGATATCCAAAAACTGCTTTCAAAAAGCAACCGGATACGGATCCGGGTATCCGAAACGCTTTTATCAATATTTCGAGGATTCAGATTTTTGGAAAAAGTTGCACATTGCACTATCATTTATTTGTTATCTTCAGAAGCATCTTTTCAGCCTTCTGCGTCATGACTCTGAGTCTGTCTATTGTCTATGGTGTAATCTCTGAACCGTAGAGTTATGCCAAGTTTGTCAGCATGAATCTGTTCCTGGTGTGGCAAGATAGGGCTCTCTTTCAGTGTACATTAAAAGGACGTTGTTTGCTGCGTACCTGGACTAAGGCTAACTAGTGTAGACCTACCGTGATCTGTAGTCTAGACTTAGAGTAGCTAGAGCACTAGCTCTTTTAATGTGTTCTGAAGTCTACACCAGGTTTTGCAGTCTTCACGCCTATTCTACGTCATCCTGCATTGACTGGTTGTTGGGTGACAGCCTACCAGGCCTGATAGCCTTTTTAAACATGATGATATGCAAGATTGTTGATTTGTGACATTGACTTGTCAGACTGAATTTGTAATCAGTCATTTCAATATAAATGACAAATTTTAAGCCAGTCTAGCCTATTGTTTTGGATGCTGTTTGGTTTGTAGAATAGCATTGCTATGTAGTAAGGATTGGTTAAAGTGCATCAATGGGTAGAATTAATCAATAAAACTTGAATGTGAACTCATGGATGGTGTTAAAATCTAACCATTGTTGCCAAAAAATGGCCAATGAAAACTTGGTGTGGCAACAGAACCATCACCAGAAAGTCTTCCATAGGGGAGCTTTACAGTACATTTGTGCAGTGGGGCATGACATTCTGAAATTTGAACAAACATCACTGTTTTATAGTGCTTCATATTTCAATTTGGGAGGGGGGATTGGAGCTTTGCTGCGGAGGGGCTAAGCCCACCAAAGGCCCCCCGGTGACTGGACTGTATGGCAAAACTTCAGCTTGCTTTTTAATGCAATTGACTCGGAAAAGTACCTAGGTTATGCAATATGTCAAGCTTGCAAGAGAAGGTATGTCAAACTTTCTGTTTACAAGCATGGCAGGGACCAAAGTGATACAACGCATTCAAGTGTCTACTCTGCTTCGAGGCAAAATCTGTGCAGGGACTATTTTGCCTTCATTTGAACACAATTGGTTGAAGTAGTTATATGACAAGCATGATACGCAGAAACAATTGGTTGGGATTTAGGAGTTTATGGTTAGTGTTTAGGATCAGGGTTTATGGTCAAGTTTTAGGTTTAGGGGTTCAATGTTTAGAGTTAGGGCTTAGCCTACAGTTCACTTAATGCAAACAAGAAGCTGCTAACTGCTTGCCATCCCTGAAACCATGACAACCATCATCATCCATGCATGGGACTGAGCTTTTACAGATGTCATGGTCAACTAAGCAGGACATGCGTTCCAAACTTGTCGTGTGACTACTTCAACCAATCGTGTTTAGCTAAAGGCAAAATAGCTCCAGCAGTTATTTTGCCTCATGAGGCAAAATAGACACAGCACAAAAATGTATGTTGTGCATCGCAATACACTTTCGGATAGTTTTCGGATACGGATAGTATGATTTCAACCAAAACAGGATTCGGATCGGATACGGATATCATTTTTTAAAAACAGGATGGGATCGGATAATGAAAATCCACTATCCGATCATCTCTGCTACAAAGTACATTTCATGCAAATGTCGATTTAGGGATTTGTGAGCAATAATTTCTCCTGATTCAATCAATAATCGTGTTAGCATTTTTACAGAAAATGCACCACCAGGCATGCATCAGAATGCACCAAATCATTTCCGTTTTTTTTCTGCGAAAGAATCCCCAGACCTTCATCGAGGGACTCAGACTTCAACTGGCATTCGCCGCTCTACGGCCAACGCATAGATAAACTCGACCCTGAGACCACCGTAAAACAACCTGGATCCAGCTATGCATTCTCTCATTTCACGGTTTGGACGATAAAGTTCCTCTTGGCTAAGAAAAAGTTTTGTAAAACTCGTTCTTGGAGATTCACTGTCTAGCATATTTTTCTGTACAGAAAATCATCTGATAAAGAACTGGTCAAGCAGTGTTAAAGAGCTCCATCTAAATTATTGACTGCTTTCAATTCACATTTCCTAAGAAGTACGAAACGTCTTGCGGATTGAATATTCACCAAACTTAACGGACCGTCGAAAAAAACAATGTAATCGATGACGTTATTTGAAACACTAGATATTTTCTATAAGTTTGTGTCTAACGACCATCATAAGTGTCATTGTAAAACAGCGATAAATCAAACTTTTCAGTGACCAAAGCAATATATCCAGATCCAAAATCTCCGTAAACCTGGAGGACCGCAGATGTGGTTTGACTCCTAGGCCTATATTATGCCAATGTCAAGCGGCAAGAGTTGCTTAATAGCCGATTTACAAGCTTTCGCGTGAATCACTTAATCTCACCTACCTTGGAAAAGTAACCCTATTGTGCAGAATAAATAAAGCACACCAGAGATGAGCATTGGACTGGACTTGCATTGGACTGGATCCGGGCTATGCCGAATTTTGTTGAGTCCGGACTGGACCGGACTGTAAATTGCGTCATAAATTTAGGATCAAGACCGCATTGGATTGCGTTAATGGAAAAGAATTGCGTGATATTTGTTATTGAAAAGCTGTATTTTGTTAATTTTTTGGACTTGGACTTTTTATTTCAAAAAAACAGTTTGAACTGTGGTTGGATTTGGACAGAGTTTTGAAAATTCAGGACTGGATCTGGATCGCAAAAGATGACAGTCCGCTCATCTCTGAAGCACACGGCACGATGCCAGATATATTTCGCTAGTGTATCAAATTACCGGTTTCAATGCGGCATCCGATATGATCTTTGCTTTTATGAGCAACAAATATGCATGCTGCGCCATGGGGTGCACTTCACTAGCCTTGCAATCGCATGCTTTAATGCTATCATCAGATGCTATCGTCAGTGGCGTAACCGACGGGGGGAAAGGGTGCGCGCCGCCCTCCCTGGCAGGCAAAATGTAAAAAAATGGGCCCCCGTTAGCTTGTATTTCGGAATTTAGTATTTTTTTGGTTTTTAGTATTGTTTTACCGTTTTTCGAAAATTTTCTCGGAGTGTTTTCCGGTGATTTCCGCTCTTAGTACAGACGAATCCAGAGAATCGCATTACGAATTTGACAAGGTGTTTTTTATGTCTTCAACCGGAATATGCAATTATCCACATCAAACAAATATCCGCAAGTTTACGGCCTGGCAACACAGGGGGACGAAACTTCTGGGGACTTTTGGGGGCTTAGACTCCCAAACAAAGCTTCAATCCCCAAATTGAAATGTGAAACATTAGAAATAATGGTGGTTTTATCATTCTGTATTGTTTTGTCCTGTAATTTATAGGCTTAGACAGAGCAGTACCTGCCCGCTGTTACTGTACCTAGAAAACATCGCCTCATCATTTTTAGTGCGTTTGTGAGGTAATAAATGTATTTGAGGCTTGAGCGTAAAGCGTCACCTAGGTCAACTCAGCCGCCAGTTGCTCCAGTAGGCTCCAATACGGAGGTCGGCTAAACGCAAACGCGTTACCAGAGCGTGGCCACATTGAACGGATTGAACCAATATTAGCGATCATTTAGCGATCATATCCGTGGAAATATTAAATATATTTCAATCGAAATGGGTCATTTACATGTCCTAAAATATATTTTGCTTCATTAAAACTTGCTCTCTCATCTCGAATAGCTTGTTTCAGAGCGTTAAACTCTCCACCCGTTACTCAGCACCAAACCTTCAATGCTATTGAAAGATGGCTTCAATCAAACGAAAATTGCCCTCATATCCGCGGAAAAATTGTAAAAATTTAAACTGAAATAGGTCATTTATATGGCCAACATTCCATTTTGCTTTCTTCAAACTTGTGCTCTGATCTAGAAAGACTCCTAATACAATGCTGAACTTTTGACGTTTCCGCCGGAAGTCAACGCTCAATGCTAATCAAACATGGCTTCAATCAAACGAATATTGCGCTCATATCCGTGGAGAAATTATTGCTATTTAAACTGAAATGGGTTATTTAAATGTCCATAAATATATTTTGCTTGATTGAAACTTGCGCTCTGATCCAGAAGGCTCCTAATACAGCGTTGAACTTTTGACCTTTTTGCTAGCAGTCAACACTCGATGCTAGTCAAAAATGGCTTCAATCAACACATCATTACACTCATGTCAGTGGAAAAATCATCAATATTTTAACTGAAACGGTTTATTTACATGCCCAAAAAAATATTTTGCTTGATTAAGCCTTGCGCTCCAATCTCGAATAGCTTATTTAACAGCGATGAACTTGTGACATTTTCGCCGACAGTCAACGCACAATGTCAGTCAAACATGGCTTCAATCAAACAAATATTGCGCTCATGTCTGTGGAAAATTAACGATATTTTAACTCAGATGGGTCGTTTACATGTCCAAAAATATGTTTTGCTTGATTAAAACTTGCGCTTTCAAACAGAAAATCTCCTAATACAGCGTTTAAATTTTGACCTTCTCGCAGGCAGTCAGCACTCGATGCTGGTCAAACATGGCTTCAAGCAACCGATCATTGCGCTCATATCCGCACACAAATATTTAATGTTCTTACTGAAATGGATATTGAATATGTCCAAAATTATATTGTATTCGATCAAAACTTGCGCTCTAATCTCGAATAGCTTGTTTTGCAGCGTTGATCTTGTAACATTTTCGCCGGCAGTCAACACTCAATGCCAGGCAAACGTGGCTTCAATCACCGATCATTGAACTCATATCCGTGGAAAAATTATTGAGATTGTAACTTAAATGGGTCATTTGCATGTCCATCATTACATTTTCCTTGATTAGAATTTGCGCTCTGATCTTTAAAGGTTTGTAATGCTGCGTTGAACTTGTGAAATTTTCCGCGCTGTAGTCAACGTTCAAAAAGGCTCGTAGCACTGTGTTGAACTTTTGACCTTTCAGCTGGTATTCAACACTCGATGCCAGTCAAGCATGGCTTCAGCCAACAGATTATTGCAATCAGCGATGTATTATAGCGCATATTCAGTAGCACATGACCTTGTGATGAATGCATTCCCTCCAAAAACGCAATAATCATGATATCAACAAAATGCATCATGGAATGAAAGCTTATGTGTATCGATTATTTCGTCGAAAAACTAATTTAATAGAAATATGTCACATGCGAGGGTGGATATTACAATCTAGGAGCCCTAGGGGAAACTCGCAGAAAATGACCCAGAACAGTTTGTTGAGAGCTCCTTTTGGCGCACATAATTTTTGCCTTCTTTTGAAGAACATATGGCATGCGTAAACGCCTATTCAATGAAGCTCTAGAGTGGTTCATACGTTTTCTGATAAAAAACAATGCAGGAACTAATGTGAAATTCAAAAATGGTGGCCGCACGGCATCTCTGAAAAAGAAGAGGCTCGAGACGACCGCCGCGTTTGTTTCCTGTAACATCCACCGCTGGTCACACACACACACACACACACATATAGATATATATTAGGGCTAACCTAGGGAATATCTAAGGCCAGTGACGCTCTGTGAAAAGTTCTGGGTTAGCAGTTTTATAACCTGAAATTCGAAAATCATGTCCATGGAGATACTCAGTGTAAAGGTCGAATTGATATAGAGTACATGCAGCAGCTAGCGAAAATTTCCCAATTGCAACTAGTGTACACATCGCTGTTGCACAGTTCGAATAAGAATGTTACAAAAGTAGTCAGAATATTTTTAAATGTACCACAAATAATAAATCATCAGAATTACCTTCAGAACAAAATCAAATCCATTTCAACTTGAAATTTGTCAAGCCATCAAAGCTCAAAATTTTGCTAAACATTAGATTTGTTGTTCCAGCTGTGTCAACATATGCCGTAAGTTTCATCGCTGCTCTAAAAGCATAATGCGCTGTAACATGCTGCATGCACCGCGAGCGTTGTATTCCCTTCCCATTGTGACGAAATAATATCACATGTTTCTGGCACAAATCAAGGTCTTTGTTCGTAACAGGTGGGATGTGACACGTGTCCGCGTTAGTATCACGAATTTTGCTTAAAAATCAGCCAGCAGGAATTATGGGAACCTTGCCAAACATCCAAGTGGAAGTGTCCACTTTGTAAACGCTGCTGACGTTACACAACTGCAAAAGTAAACCAAGAATGCTAGTGCAACAGGAGCAAGTCGTGTCCTGAAACACATTTTATGCTTTCATTCCATGATGCATTTTGTTGATATCATGATTATTGCGTTTTTGGAGGGAATACATTCATCACATGGTCATGTGCTACTGAATATGCGCTATAATACAACGTTGATTGCAATAATCTGTTGGTTGAAGCCATGCTTGACTGGCATCGAGTGTGCTGTGTCGTTCAGAATCGCGTAGATAGGTCACCCCGGGCTGGACTGTCTGACACACACCCCGGTATGCAAGATATAATTTTGCTGAACTACACAAGAATTGAGAAGGCGCATGAAGTACGCAAGAAAACTTTCGATTTTTTGTAATTTATAGAAGTCCAGCAAGCTTTTCCTTTTTCCCTGCTGAGACATTATCAAATGCCTCAATGCTTCTGTGTTAACAACTGCTGTTTTTGAGCTCGTGCAACAGTTCTATCATACTACAGAAATTGGTAATGTAGCCAATGCGGTCAGCGCTTGCACTGATCACCTTAGAAGACAAAACAAAGACAACTGCTGCGGATAAAGTGAACTATCGCGTAACACAATCTTAAACATGCATAGTGGACAAAAGGTTTGCAAAAAGTAGTGAGATGGTTTCTGGATGCAGACGATAACTCAGATTCTCACCGAAACCTAATTACTACTTTTTGGCCCAATTGCAATGTTCCTTGAAAGTTGCATGCAAATTCATTCCCTGGTATTTGCAATAACTCGACAAATTAACAAGCAAAAGGTATGCGAAAGCAATTAATCTCCTGTGCGCAGGTAATAAGGTTTTTGTAAAATATCAAGCTCAGGGTGGGGTTTTAACCCCAACCCCCACCCCCCCTTCCGTACCCCCTTGATTCCAGATTAGAGCTCAAGTTTTAATTGAATAAAATATAGTTTTGGACATAATATATCCATTTCAGTATGAACATTAAATATTTTTGTACGGATATGAGCGCAATGATCGGTTGATTGAAGCCATGTTTGACTAGCATCGAGTGCTGTCTGCCTGCGAGAAGGTCAAAATTTAAACGCTGTATTAGGAAATTTTCTGTTTGAAAGCGCAAGTTTTAATCAAGCAACCCATATTTTTGGACATGTAAACGACCCATCTGAGTTAAAATATCGTTAATTTTCCACAGACGTGAGCGCAATATTTGTTTGATTGAAACTATGTTTGACGAGCATTGAACGTTGACTGTCTGCGAAAATGTCACAAGTTCATCACTGTTAAATAAGCTATTCGAGATCAGAGCGCAAGTTTTAATCAAGCAAAATATTTTTTTGGGCATGTAAATAACCCATTTCAGTTGAAATTCATTTAAATGTTTCCACGGACATGAGAGCAATGTTTGTCTCATTGAAGCCATGTTTGACTGACATTGAGCGTTGACTGTCGGCGAAAATGTCACAAGTTCATCGCTGTTAAATAAGCTATTCGAGATCGGGGCGCAGGTTTTAATCAAGCAAAAGGTTTTTTGGAGCATATAAAAGATCCGTTTTAGTTAAAATAATAATGATTAATAAAATATTAATGATGTGTTGATTGAAGTCATGTTTGACTAGCATCGAGTGTTGACTGCTAGCAAAAGGTCAAAAGTTCTATTAGGAGCCTCCTGTATCAGAGCGCAAGTTTTAATCAAGCAAAATATATTTTTGGACATTTGAATAAGCTATTTCAGTTGAAATATTAATAATTTGTTCATGGTTATGAGCGCAACATTTGTTTCATTAAAGCCATGTTTGACTCGCTTTGAGGATTGACTTCCGGCGGTAACGTCAAAAGTTCAGCACTGTATTAGGAGTCTTTCCAGATCAGAGCGCAAGTTTGAATCAAGCAAAATGTAATGTTGGCCATATAAATGACCCATTTCAGTTTAAATTTTTATAATTTTTTCACGGATATGAGCGCAATCTTCGTTTGATTGAAGCCACGTTTGACTAGCATTGAGCGTTGACTTCCGGCAGAAAAGTCAAAAGTTCAGCACTTTATTAGGAGTCTTTCTTGATCAGAGCACAAGTTTGAATCAAGCAAAATGGAATGTTGGCCATATAAATGACCTATTTCAGTTTAAATTTTTATAATTTTTCCACGGATATGAGGGCAATATTCGTTTGATTGAAGCCATCTTTCACTAGCATTGAAGGTTTAGTGCTGAGTAACGGGTGGAGAGTTTAACGCTCTGAAACAAGCTATTCGAGATGAGAGCGCAAGTTTTAATGAAGCAAAATATATTTTAGGACATGTAAATGACCCATTTCGATTGAAATATATTTAATATTTCTACGGATATGATTGCTAATATTGGTTCAATCCGCTCATTGTGACCACGCTCTGGTAACGCGTTTGCGTTTCGCCGACGTCCGTATTGGAGCCGATTGGCGGCTGGAGTAACTGACGGCTGAGTTGACTTGGGTCAAAGCGTCCAGGGTTGCCAGTGTGGCTGTTTTCAGGCCAAGTTTGTAATTTTTGGCCTTTTTTCTTATTTTTTTAAAGGCCAAATGAAATTTGGTATTTTTGGCCTTTTTTGGTGAATTAGATTTTTTATGTCGATTTGGCAGGTTTTAAGATGATTTTGGCTGATTTCTGGGCACTGGCAGACTTTGAGACACTTATTTCTGGACACAGCATGATACATTTTCAGTGGAAACTCTGCACGAGAATTTATAATTTTTTGTTTTGCTGTTTCATGCTTATGCTTATACATAGGTTTGCAGTTTCAGGTTACTCTTCAGCAAAGCCAAAAGGTTTGAGAAGTCGATTAGTGGAGTGAGCTTTATTCTTTTTATGCATAAATAAAATATGTAAATTATGCCTTTCAAAAGGGCGTTTGGCCTGGGTGTTTTGAAGGTGTCGTTGTGTACATATTGTGTATTTGGCTTTTTCGGTGCTTTTTCTGGCTTTTTTAAGGGTTGATCTGGCCTTTTTTGCTGATGACTACCTGGCAACCCTGAAAAAAAAAGCGTCACCATTCATTGCTTGGAGTGTTGAAGGTTATCCTAGCCTGTATCTATGCTTTATTGTAGTTGTATACGTCCAGAAGTCAGACTGAGACTTGAATCTGATCAACGTATTTTGTGTACTATTTCTACTTGTAAAAAAACATAATGTGTTCGAAACTTGGGCCTATGAAACAAGGTTTAGATTTTATGAAGCAGTTTATTTAGGACAAGATTAAATGTAAAGTACTTTTGGACTGGAAGATATTGGACTCATTAACCGTAGGGTTAATAAGTGGGGACTACTGGACTGTCTGTGATGTGTCATTGTTTATCATATTCATAGTTATTGTTATGTAATATTTTTCCTGTGTGCTATTTGAGTATTTCAGAGTGATTTCTTTTGTTTTGCTGCATGACCACAGACCCCCAGTTGCGTAGGCCTGCGATGGATAAATGTCAACCACAACTAAATCATGATGAATAAAAGCACTAATACAGTAATGCTTTAGAAATCTTTTTTTATAAATTCTTATTAGGGGAGCCGCATAAACATTTGGAAGGGTCCAGAGTTGAGCTGCTACAGCACTGAACGCTGTATTGTGTATAGTGTATGTAACTAATAGAAAGTTCAGTGACAAGTAGAAAGTTGTCTAGTATTAGTTTGAAGTTTCCACCATAGTTCTGCATATTAGTGCAGCAAAAAGTTATATGAACATTACAGTCTTACGTCTTATTTCAATTTTAATCTAACCTGTGCACAGTGTATGTTTATGCTTGTAATCTGCATAATAAACCACCATAGCATGATCTTTTTATTTCAAAAGTTGTCTACTATCTCCAATTTTAACCATGCTTTAATTTATGTGTCAGTTTGACACAAATACACAACACAAACCTTTTGTAAAAAAAGTTATGCGAACAATATGATTTAGCTTTTCAATTCCATTTTAATATGGAACCTACAGCATTTTTAACTTCATATGATATTTGGCTTAAGTATACAACGACAGTCATATTTATATTTAATGATAAGCAGAAAGGTTTCTAATATGAGTTTGAAGTAAGCAAAATGATCGCTCTGAATTTAGACCTGATTCAACATTTTTTTGATTATTTTGTGAAGAAATATTAAATGTCAGTGAGAAAATTCACAGTCAGCGAGAAAATTCACATGAAGATCAGTGATTGTAAAGAAAATGTGGAAGTCAGTCACTCTGATCACTCTCTATCCTTATTAAGATTTCAATGCAATTAAAGCAATGCTGCATCAATAAAGATTGATGTAATACATGAATCTTTTGGATGTGCGTCACAGTTACTATGATATGTCTGAAAATGTAATTGTTTGAATTAAAAAAAAAACTGTAATTATGGAATTACATTTCAAGCTGTAAAATAGTCCGTACATACAATGTTTTCCATTACATTTTTGATACTATCTTAGATGAGATATTAAACATGGTATTATTTTGCTCCCTGTGTAAATAATTAGTGTACCATCAAATTGTATTGTCGTGGAATTTCCATAGCTGTTATTTGTCCTCCATCAATTACGCACATTGTGTGATCAAAGCGTCACTGAATTTTAAGGTTGTGAATCTGTCTCTTGTTGCAACTTCTCCAGTGTTGTTGAGTTGATCGTGTGATTCACCACAAACAGGATGTGCGTGAAGAACAAAAATATATATGCATGGCGCGAGCAAGCAATAATAAAAGAGACTGCGACACATGATCTCTATTGTTTCTTGCTGCCACGGTGTGAAGCTTTGCGCATATGCTGCTCGGGATTTTCAATTACAACAAAATGGTGCTGTGAACAGGATGTGGAGGTCGTGCCGAGTTCAGCCTTCACACAAAGAAAGTGGGATCAGTGTGGTTCGTTGTAAAAAGGAAGGGATGTTGTTGCAACCTCTCCAGTGGCGTTGCATTGCTTGTGTGATTCACCACAAACGGGATGTGCGCGAAGAACAAGAATATATATGCGTGGCGCGAGCAAGCAATAATAAGAGAGAGTGCGATACATGATCTCTGTTGTTACTTGCTTTCACAGTGCGAAGCTTTGCGCATATGCCGCTCAGGAGTTCCGATCACAATACTCTGAACTGGGCACAGCTTCTAAGGGTTTAAAAGTTATTAAAAGAATGCAGTCTCAACTTGGCTCTAACATGTACAATTTTTTTAACGTACTGTATTGCAGTAAAATAGAAATGATATTCCTTATTCTTATTTAGCTTGCAGTTTTCTTGTGATTGCCACTTGCTGTTTTCTCTCCCACTTAATTTATCTGCTGCAAAACAGTCATGCAGAAACACAATTCCACAAATGCTAGCAGTTGTGATATGTTTTATGTTTAAATTCAATTCAACTGTCAAAAATTTGCATAAACCCTTCCCTAACATTTGTACAATTTGAACAGTATGTTTCTAGGACTAAATCTTGTAACAGTATGCTATGTTTGGATAATAAAGCTTGCTAAACAGGATTTCACCTTATTTGAAGGGCCATAGATATGCTTTGTATAAAGTATAAGTTTCTGTGAAACTTGTTTATAGCATTATTACTGAATAAAAATGCACCAGTGATCATGGCATCTGAAATCAATGTGGAAGCAGTCTGTCAGTTTATCTCTTCTCATGGGGGAAAGGTGAAAAATACAACCCTTGTGTCTCACTTCAAAAAGTATTTGAATAATCCAGAAACGCGAGGTATGAGCATGATTTTGACAAGTGTGGATGACTGACTACATTCTGAATGTAAAGTTGATTTTGATAAGGCTGTTGATGACAGGGAAAACGTGGTTTCTGAAATTAAAACAAGTAAAGATGATGCATTTAACAACATTAAGTTTGGAGACATTTCTGTGTCTATTGCTTCATGATTTCAGTGTTTACAACATCTTTCTTTCTGTAGATGGGTGGCCTTTAAATTGCTTGTTTAGAATTGAAGCATTTTAGCAATAGTAGTGCCTGCATGTTGGCTTAAGATTTGTTAGTAATAGGTTATTTTCATTTTGTACTCAAGGCTGAAAAACTACACAAACGATTACAGAAATTACTGGTTGTAGGGATGATCAAAATATACTATGCTTTTGTTTCTTTCTATAAAAGCTTGTGCTGTTGAACCACATCAATATACACCATATCAAAAGGAAAGCCTACTCAACAAACATAATAATAGATGTTAGCAATTAGTCTCCACATAGGTGAAGAGCCAGAGTCCACCAGGAATAGGAATCAATTTCATGTTACACTACACATCTTTAGTTCTACCATCTGCAAGAAATGCTAACGGGTAAAATGCTGAAAGACTAAAGCAAGAGCAGAGAAAGCAAACAAACCCCAGACAAAAATGAATATAAATCGGAACACAAGCTGTGACAAATGAAAACTTGAAAATAGGTCTTTCAAAATAATTGCTTTCACTGGACTACCAAAAGTATCTCATGCCATAAGTCGAACAGCCAAACAATGCTGTCATTATGATTCACAGAGTGCTGATATAATATGTGAGAGCAATTATTCACGGGAGGTGGGCAGCCAAACTCTAGGCAGGGGTACTCACCTTTAAAAGGCTAAGTGGCCACATTATAACCTCATCAATTCGTTTCCCCATATAAAAATAATAGGCTGTACAAAATATTTCATACTGTTCGATTTTCTGTTGAACTGTTTGCCAATTCAATGAATATGCTGCTCTTTGATATATGCCAGGGGTGGCTAAACCTGCTCTATGTATGAGCCGCATATCGTAAAACCCAAGTTATAAAGAGCTGCAACAAAAAATCAAATAGCACAAATTTGTTTGTAGTCTACACTTCTGTGGCAACAATTCTTTTTGGAACAATTTGCAAAACTAATACTTTACAGCACACTAGCTACCACAGTACCAATTTGCAATATTTCTGCACTTTGCAATAAAAATAAAAAATATAAAACAAACACATACTTTTGCGGAAAGCATGCAAAGGGTCGAAGAGCTGCAGTTTGGCCATCCCTGACATGTAATGTCATCTGCTGACAAGTAGGAGTCATAAACTTAGCAATAATGCTAACATTGAAGTTTAGCCTTCCTTTGTATGAGTAGCGGCCTTTAAGCGATCCCGACAAGTACGCCCAGACAGCAAACACTCGTTGGACTAGGAGACATTAAGAGTTTGGTGGTTGGAAGGCCTTGCAGTGATAAATAATTTGGTGTGTTGTTTGATTCTCCTACCTGCATATGCACGAGGCTGTCTCTCTCAGGACCCACTGACACATGTTAGAGCTGAAACGTCTGACTCCAGTTCTGAGTCTGTTTAAGGTGACCCAGATGTTACAGAGAAGGTTAAAGGAAGGGGTAAGGCTGATGTTTAGGCTTGGGCAAAACTGGGAGGTAATGTTGTCCTTCTATGAGTTTATCCATGCTCTTTTGGTCTCAAACCCAGAGGCAAATAGGGTAGTGGTGGACAGGGCGCCATGACTTCGGACACTGTGGGTGTAGAATCTGCAGGTCTGGGGTAGAACTATAGAGGGGGTGTTCTTTGTTGAATGTGGCTTGGCATCCCAGTCTTTATGTAAGCTGTTCTCTGTGCAGGTTTGGTGGTTCAGTGCCTACGAGAATCAGCAATAGCCCAGTTGGGGTGAGATGCAAACAGCCGGTAATAAGGTGTGGTGTGTCATTTAGTGCAACATCTAGTTTTTTGCTATAAGTACTACAACCCAAATCTGAGGCAGCTTATTCTGCCGTACTAAAGATGATTACAAGAGCTGCTGTATGAATGGTTGGTGTACTGGCATCCCATGGCGAGCCAGCAATGCAGCGGAGAAGATTGTTGCATGCAAGGATTTTCTGGCATCGGCCCTAAACCTGTTGCTTGTAGGTCACTTGACAATCGATCTTGATGCCATTTAAGTTAGGTTGGGGTTGTAGGGCAGAGTTTTGTCCCAGACATCGGCGCTTAGTTTCTTTATTATTTAGGTGCAAAGTGGTTGGTGTTGTTTTACTCACACTAAGTTTCAGTTTCCATGCTGAGAGGAAGTCTGCAATTATATACATATTCACGGCCAGAGACCTACTTGACTACAGTAGGGTCAAGTCATCGACATGCACATACTGGCATGACCTGGCTGAGGGAATATTACTTAAATACTGTAGATGTTGGACAATAGAGGCACCGTTGCAACCTCTTGGTTAGCGTTGCATTGAATGTGCGATTCACCACGAATAGGATTTACCTGAAGAATAACACCCATATGCAATGTTTTTTTCAGGTTTTTGAAAGGGTGTTGTGTTGCTTTAGGGCAGTGGTGCCCAACCAGTCGATTGCGATCTACTGGTAGACCGCGTGCTGTTCCCAAGTCAACCGCGAAGGGTGTTGGAAAAAATAACATTTTTTGTACAGTGGCCTTTAATTAATTAATTAATGGTCTACTATCCTTGTAGTGATTGTAAATTTTTGTATCTGAGGCAATGTGGCCAGGTAACTGGCATATGTTATTTCAATAACCAGCTAACAATGGATATATCCTGCAGTCAGGGCTGACAAGAGAGAGCGGAAATGGCAACCATCTCATTTCTTTTTCCATAGACTGGAAAATCTTTCTATACTCATCAATACTCTTTCCACGGTGAAGTAGTGTATAGATGTTCAGTTCCACTTCCAAGCTAGAAGTCAACTCAGGATGTTTCTCAGCAATAGTTTGAAGAGTGTGATGATCTGGAAGTTTAACATCCAATAACATAGTGCTAGCTAGCTTTACACAATCTTTAACATCAGTTGAAGCAAACTAAAACTTGAGACTATTCACTGCTTCCTTGAGTGCTTTAAAATACTGAGTGTAATACAAATCTTCAACTGTGTTGAATTCACACTGAGCAGTGTCTGTGTGGTCATCAGTGGAGTACCACCTGGGCATTTTTCTCTTTCTGGGTATTAATGTTGGAGATAAATCCAATGCATCAATTTGGTTCTGTGGTTGTTTATAAATTGTTCTAAACATCTTGTCGAAACTGACTACGACATGCTTAATACATTGACATCTGACCCCTGTAAAGCTTTGTTCAACCTTTCAAGTTATCTTAACAGTAGCATTGCTGAAAGAAGTCCCAACATAGTTTTTCCTGACGATAATGTGGCCAAAATTCCATTCACCTTTAAGGAAATACTGGTGCTGATTGTTGATGATGCTTTCTGTAATGCTTGCAGTATGTTTGGATAGTCATCCATAACAGCCTGAACTGCTGACTCCATTGTTAGCCATCGAGTTGGGCAGATTGGCTTGAGTCTAGACAGAGAAGGTGTGTCATTGATTCCTAAATGCAAGTGCTTGAACTTGCTTGATCCTTAATAAAGTTTTCCCCAGTTCATGCACACAGTCCAGGGCATAATGGATATGTGGTGCACATGAAATTGATATGTATATGACTAAGTGTGTGACATGCGACCCACAAGGGGCGTAGGGATCTAAGGGCTGACATTTTTTAATTTCTGTTTGACATCCATGCTGCTTTCCAGATATATTCAAGGAACCATCATTTGTCTGGGCTCTTAGATTCTCAATCAGCAAGCTTAGTCGTATTAATGCATCTTGAATCATCATGCTAAGGGGAATGATCAGTGGGGGATGGCGTCTCATACAATCCTATGCAAACTTCTATAACATTAAAGTTATCTGTGGCATAATGGCACATAAGCTTTCCTGTTTTTTCTCTTCAACATCCTCAGCACCATCTACTATAATTCCAAACTGAACACACATAGTATTTATATCTCTTATGGTATTATGAAGTATGATATGACTCATAATCTGCAGTAATTCATTTTGTGCATCCCAGCTCACGAAACTGTGCTTTCTGGCTAACCATGTTTCCAACGTGCTATTATCCTGACATCGAAATAACAGGAGTTGCATAAAATTTCCATTTTTATCATTTTCTCCTGATCCTCTTAAAACACCTTGGCGTCTGGGTGGTTTTGGCGATTTTCCCAAAAAAACAGCAGTTTTCGGTTGCCTTACCAACACCCTAGCTCCTCCGCCGATTGCGCTAGAAAGCTGTTCAACGGCTCAAACGGATTGGCCAGTCTAGTAGATTGCACTCGAAAAAAAATTTTTTGCCTTGGGGTGCGGGTTTTTTGTGAGTGACGTCATAAGTGGAGGACTTTTAGGCCACCTTGGCCCACTTTGCCTGGCCCTGGGCGCTAACCGTTAGGTGGTAGTATTTCGCTGAAGTTTTTGCTGCATGAATTGATGTCTTGTTTAAGATGCTTAATATTACAAAGATGATAAATATTTTTCTTGCACATTTCCACTCTTTGCGAAAACTACAAATCTTTTAAATGCTACTGGGATTAATGGATACAGCCCCACCTCTACCTAAATCTCCATTGATATCCTCTTACCAGTAGCAAGAAAAGTTTGGCAAAGAATTAGCATAGCCTACTTCACAAAATTATCTTCAATCTCTTTTTACTGCTGATGGGAGAAGAATGTATCCTTTCCATCTCCCTTTGTCGGCCCCTGCATATATATATACCCACATACTCATCTACAACGTAATTTGTAAGTTTTGAGATACATGTCAAAATATAGGGTCATTCCACATCAAGTCACCCAATGGGCTAAACCAGCCGTGCGGAAACTTCTGTAAGTCGAAGGCTGCTTTTCAAATCACTGGGAAGCAGTTAGGCTGCAACCTAAAACAGCAGTACACATAGTCAAACTTCTCATGCTTACAAAATAATAAACAAAAAATACACAAAAGTAGTTTTACTGCATTCAATGACTACAGTGAGGCTGTTTGTCAGCTGCTGATGCGATTTTTGTTCCCACATTGTTGATTTTAACACGTTGAGAGCCGGTCTACGGTATATTCGTACTTCGATTTCAGCCTAAAAAACAGCAATTTTCGGTTGCCTTACCAATGCCCTAGCTCCTCCGCCGATTGCGCTAGAGAGCTGTTCAACGGCTCAAACGGATTGGCCAGTCTAGTAGATTGCACTCAAAAAAAAATTTTTGCCTGGGGGTGCGGGATTTTTGTGAGTGACGTCATAAGTGGAGGACTTTTAGGCCACCTTGGCCCACTTTGCCTGGCCCTGGGCGCCAACCGTTAGGTGGTAGTATTTCGCTGAAGTTTTTACTGGAAACTAGGCT
>Ga0210059_1002585_pt1 | contig 28460 bp, 18 predicted proteins | sample Ectturendosymbi2_FD_188042 | JGI IMG/M metagenome (GOLD analysis project Ga0210059, IMG submission 188042) | Ecteinascidia turbinata endosymbiont from Florida, USA - Sample 2 (SPAdes) (version 2) | ecosystem: Host-associated > Tunicates > Ascidians > Unclassified | place: Key West, Florida...
CCCTTCAGGCACTTCCCTCTGCGTGCTACGCGGCGTCATCTCGCTTCCCGTTGTCATAGGGTGCTTCCCGCCGGGGATGTACCCTTGGACTTAGCCGATTTTTCTCATGTAGTGGCCCTAGCGCCACTACAACAGAAATGATTTTTACACTGGTATTTCAAATTCGGGGTATTTACTTTCTGGAACCTGTCGCCAAAAATTAAGTGTTGAGTGGCATCTGAAAACAACAGATCTAATGTTAAAACATCAGAAGTGGCAGCACTGAGCAAATCGCCTTCCACCGTGATTTGAAGTGCATCATCGAAGATTTGTTGCTATGTTATTGTTACGCAACAAAGGCCAATAGTACAACAATTCGCTCCCGAGTTTCGCAACCTGCCTCTGCAGGCAAAGAAACGGATTCAGTGAACTGCAAAGCTCATAACTGCATGTTACCAAAACAGTGAACCTGAATCTTGTGCAGTGTGAGTGTCATATTGTCATTGCAAGAATTAACTCAATTATGCAGAATGAAACTGCAAACAAACCGTCATTGCAAGAATTAACCCAATTAATCAGAATTAAACTGCTGATTTCAGGTTTTTCAGATATTTATGCTTCCTAGTTCCAATTTCCAGGGGGGCAAATGTTCGCTTAACCCCCCTGCGGACGCCCATGGTTGCTGGGGTTTCACAGCCTAGCTCTAACGTTGCAAGGGACATTCGAATTTCACAAGATCCTCAAAGTTATTAGGTGTTGTTTAGGTAGTCCTGGCAAAAGTTGCGAGGCCCACCCATATCTGGTGGCGAGCCTGGCCCAACCATTTCCAATAGCGTTAAAGTTGTATTTCTGCCGCATTCCCTTCAAGAGTGTTTCAGTTGGCAAACCAAGTCTCGCATCTACGATTGAAACAATAGCATAAGTGATTAAACATTTCCTATCATTCATACCAGTCTCTTGTATCTGACAACTTCATCACTTGCAATATCGTCTGCAGAAATTATCTCACAGCAAATATAATCACCTGATGTTTCAAAATTCTAGATAATGGATTTGAAGAATTTGCTAAAACAAGACGAAAAGTTAAGCGGGTTTACCAGTCGCCTGTACATCTTCCACACTACAGCCATGATTGCACTAGTTGAGTACGAAACGAGGTGTTGTATTAGTCTACTAATTTTTACTCTGTCCTGATTGTTCGGTCTGTATCTTGATTAAAACTGAAAAGTTGTAATTTTCGGATATGTTGCGAAGAGAACTATCTGTGACCGTTTGCGACAGTTGGATAAGCACGATGACATCATCGAACGAAAGTTCGTGAAAATTGGCTCCCCGAAATGAAGAGCTGGTTGCGCCCCTGGGCTCCGAAAACTACTGAAAACTCATAACTAGGGCAAGTTTTTGTTGCAATAAAATTGTGAGAAATATTCATTTATTTTTAACAAAAGTTGCTGTAAAAAGTTGTATTTATGCTCACGCATTTTAAACGACAGTGATTTACTCAAGCGATTTATTTATATATAATGCTAAATATTTCCAAACATTATCAGGCGGGAAATGCCGATCATATGCTAACAGTTTGCGTAGCATGTTGAAACTTCCCTCCGCGGTGCATGAACTTGCTTAGCAATTTAACAATTTGGTATTTAGTTCTGGACTGATGTTTGGCCGGGTCATTTATACAATGCTTTTAGGTCACTATTCAGTTGAAATCGGTTATCAAAGAGAGGATAACTGTACTGAAAAAGTTCTAAAGCATGTTTTTTTAAATAACACTTTTCCATTTTGCGCAATTGCTCTACTTGATAAAAGTTGCAGCATAAAGTTACATGCAAAAAAAGAAAAAAGTTGTAATATAAAATTCTTGCAACCAACCTAAAACATCGTACTACATAAATTCTGCGTATTTCAGAAGCTGTTGAAAGCTGTCAAAAAAAGTTGCAAAAACTTGCCCTACTCATAACGCTTGAAGACACGTGTAACATGCAGCAAAATCAAGCCGGTCATTCTTTTCATTGGCAACCAAACCAAATCTTTTCCACAGATCTGATCTTTCGCAGCAGGGGCGGATTAAGGATGTGTGGGGCCCCTGGCTGAAATTTAGAAAGGGGCCCTTTCTATATATATAAAATTGTCGTGAATAAAGAAAAAACAAATAAACGAACTGAGGTATTTGTCTTATTGAAACAAAAAAAGCTTGAGCAAAAAAAACGAATCGTTAGCTAATATGGACATCACAATATGAACGAAACTCATTGATTTCAAATCTCCATTTCTTGCTGGAGACTTGAAATTATATCGATAAATGTCCACAAAACACCGGTGGAATTATTTGAATATACAATGGCACCCCGTCGACGTCCACCCCGCTATCATGACACTTTAACGCGATCTTCGCTGATGTAATGCATTACTTAATGTTTCACAAATGCGACCATCCCGGTATCCAGACCGCGACGGCGCGGCCACAGTCCAGCTGTTACAAAACTGCTAATCGAGCAACGCGTAACGTGACCACCATATTCTATCGGTATCAACATGCTGGAAAACTTGTAACCTGTCAGCAGTAATTTTCTCAGCTGCATCACGCTGTCCTGAAGCATCGTGGTTTGTAGATACAGAGATGCAGGCGTGAGTGCAAGCGCAGTAAGTGCCAATGTAACGTAACAAACTCACTGTAAACTTTTCCGGATTTTCTGCTGCTGACATCGGCCTATTCCGTTGTATGATTTGACATCGGCTTATTCCGTTGTATTTATGATTTTATAGTACAGTAACGATAGGCTGTGGCAACATGTAAGACAAAGCTAAATAACTTTCAAACAAGGAGAGAATTGTAGGAATGAAGTGATCGCGATAATACATGAAACCTTTAGGAATGCAAGTGTGACGCGACCACCCCAGCCGGCAGCCCTACTAACATGACCAATTGACTGCCGTCCAGTGGGCAGGCCCGTAACCAGGGGGCGCAGGGGGGAAGCCCCCTAAAATCTTTTTCGCCCACCATGGGAAAACGTGTTGGACATAAATCTAAAATTATTGGACATAGTTTTAAAAAATTTGGACCCGTCTCAGAAAATTCTTCGCCCCACCTGGTGTCCCAAGCTGGTTACGGGCCTGCCAGTGTGTGGTCACGCTAGCGGAGTTCCACTGTATAGGCATACACAGTATATATCCAAATGAAATGAGAGGTAGATAAAATTTTCTTTAAAAATTATTTTCAGAAAAATCAGCTTTCCATACCAGATTCCCGACGAAAATAACACTTAACCTTAAAACTAACCTAACCAAAATTTAACCTTACCTTGCCTACCGTAATAGCCCAGTTTGATATGGCCTAAATTGCTCTAGTAAAAATAATAATTGTACTCATTGCAATTCAGTATTTCATTTTTTCTGTTCATATAAAGGACTAATCAGTAAGACTATCTGTAAGAACAAGAGCATATGCACTCACTTATTAATAGCTCAAGTGAAACTCAAATTTATCACTAATTACGTATGGTTTTACGGTTATTCATAAACAGGAATGTAGTGCTGACAAAAAAGGTGTGGGAACGCATCCTTTTAAAACAGCTTCCAGCTCATTTTAAAGCAAAACATGAAAAAGGTGTGGGAAGGCCGTTCCCACGCGTTCCGGCCCCACTACTCCCTTGTTCATCGACATAAACACTGCTGAATTGTTTATTTTTCTACTGCACTTATAACAATATAAAATGGCGCTCAACAAAATTCTTAACTAAAAGCACATCTTACAACGTACTAAGTCATAATCGAATGAGTCATTTGAGTTCAGCGTGAGCACGCTTGGAGTTACTTGAACGAAATGTAAACAGAACTAAGACGTGCTTGATGCGATTTAATTCCTGTTATCATTTAACATTTTAAGTAACCCGACATCTACCAACTTTTTTGTTATTGCGTTTATTTTGTTTCGAGTCGGTTATCAAGAATTGTACCAAATAATGGCGATTCACATAAAAGCAGTATCTACCAAGATGTCCAAACTTGCATTTTGGAGGTAAGTAGTACCAGAATTCGTATTAACCTACCAGTTGACATTGTGTATTCTGTACGGTCTTCACTCCCACACGCAGCGCGCTATATTTGAAACAGGCATTGCAGTAACGTAACAAGGGACACACAAATACGTGAAAGTACACGAGGGTATATACGTGACGTACCGTATATACCAACTCTGGCAGTCGCAGTGCTGGCTAAAATCTACTTACTTTCACCATTCCTGAGAGACATGACACCTCTTAACAAATTTACAACTTCTTTCGGGCTGTCTGCAGGACCGATGTTCAAATGGCGTGGATGCCGAATGCGCATCCGAAACCAAAATAAGATAAGCGGATGGAATACCTTACATTTTTACACCTTGGAGTACTAATTTGTTTGTAAGTGTCGACCAGACCACACACTAAAGGATTCATGGGCGCAATTTGCTAGGGACACGGGGGACCTGTCCATCCACTTTTTCAGGTGGGGGGAATATAATATGCCATGTCCCCCTCCACTTTTTCTATTCAGTTTTTGTATTTGGAGAAGTTCCAAAAATAAACGTGACGTTTGCCACGTTTTGCGTTAAGTGATTTTCATGTTAGATGTTACACATAGCCAAGTTGATGTTGAAACAGAGTTTGGTGTGGTATCACTGGATTTTGTTAGTTTATCAATTTTAGCTTCGGTCTGTATCTTGATTAAAACTGAAAAGTTGCAATTTTCGGATGTGTTGCGAAGAGAACTTTATCTGTGACCGTTTGCGACGGTTGAATAAGCACGATGACTTCAATAAAATTATATTTAGCATTTTCAAGTTTCTAGAGACCGCGAAAGATGGTTTACTGCTTCTGTCCGACATTTTACCCTGTGTAGTATACTGTTAGAAAGGTTATTTCTTGAAACAATGATAGTTTTACAGGTGTACATGTGAAAGACCACAGTATAGCATGGATTTCGTTCGCGCAGAAATGTGTCTGGTTTTAGTGTAACGTTAGTTGTCACGTATTCAGAAACAGACAGCGTAAAATTTAATGATGCTAGTGTATATAGACATACCATATTTCTGTGATTGAAAACCAGGACGCTTCAGAACAACGAGCCTTAGAGGGAAATCAAACAAGTTCCGGTGCGAAATAAATCCTTTCAATAACCTATAATTGCAAAAAGAACACCCCCTCTTACTAGCCACCATTGCTGAACTAGCCAACGCGCTAACAATCAACCCATTACTGGTCCAGTTACCCACTACAATGGCGTGTCAATTACCTTTACATCTAAAACAACGAAATAAATTTACGTATCATTCTTCAGTAAGTTGGTTAAACAAACTAATCATAGCATGCTAGTATTCGTGTAAGGCTATGCTGCCTGACTGAATGCCTAACCGGGACTTTTGGTTGTCCAACCGGGACGCCGCGATAAAACCTTTAAACTGGGTCTGTCCCGGTTAAAACAGGACATCTGGTAAACCTAAGTGTATATAACGTTATAAAGTTACATTTTCAGGCAAATATCTGCAAAGCTTTTGCCGAAGACAAAAGCAACACTATTGTGGAGACTACATTTTAGGAGGGGCAGTTTTGCAAAGTCTGTCTTCAACCATTAGTGAATATGATTTCAATCAAAACGTTGGAGAACTGTTTACCTAGCTATATATTGACCTATAGTTCAAAACATAAGGACTTGACTAGAAATCAAAGATGAAAGATACACTTATCCTGACTTCTTGTAATGTCGCGACAATGGTGACCAACAAAACCAAAATATATTTTTTCATGACTCTTACACTTTGTGCTTGTGCTGGATGCATTGGTTCGTAAGTCATCTGATGCACTTGAGTTTAACCAAAAACATAATGCAGCAATATTTTCATCCAAGTGCGAAACTTTTGCTTTACAGGCAGGCCCGTAGTCAAGGGGGGCATTCGGAGGCAGTGCTCCCCAATTTCATTGTGCCCAGAAAAATTTGTTTTAAACATATAGTAAAAACTAAAGTCTTGTCCCCGTGAAAATGCACTTCCCCACAAAACTTAATACTTGATCACACCTATTTTTGTTGGACATTCTTTTCGTGTTAATCAGGTGAAAGTTGCACATTTTTACCAATTCACCGTTGTGCGCTTTTATTTCTGTTTAATCTCAAATCTATTTTCATGTCGTAATGCAAGTAGATGCAAGTAACTGCAAGTAACTCTTAGAATTAAACTTTTGACATCAATTTCATCATTGAAATCTGATGTTCAACCTGAAAAGTTGATTGTGGAAAGACTGAGCTAAGCTGCATCGCATAAAAAGTCACAAGACAACAGTCACCAAACGGTCAGGTATGCAGAAATTACATTGTAGGCTAGATGGGCATGTATGTAGGGGCCAACACGGGAAGATTGAAAGGATGCATCCACCACCTGGTAAGAGGATATCAATGGAGATTTTGGTAGGGGTGGGGCTGCAGGCATGATGCGCAGTAGCATTGAAAAAATTTGTAGCTTTTACAAAGAACGGAAATGTGCAAGTAAAAGATTTATCGTGTTTGTAACGTTAAGCAACGTGAAAAAGACATCAAATCTCGCTGTAAACCACACCTCGTATAAAATGCATGAAAACTTATTTTTCTACTATTTCTGCTGTAAGAGTGATATGCACTGATGCGATTCAGCATTTTGTGCACTCCAGCTGACAGCTCTGATAAAACCCAGTTGATGTATTTGTGATTAGTCTTGCATTTAAGACACCTCTATAAACAAGATTGGAAATAAAAACATTGCTTCTGCATCGACCCGATGGTTTCATTGATTTCACACTAAATTGTTCCCCCACATTTTACAACAAAATTGCGCCCATAAAAGGATTAACTCCCTTTATGTCAACGAAACAATTTCAACGAGTGAGCATAGAGCAGTGTCTATGGAAAGAAATCCTTTCTCAGCAAAGAATCAGACTTTTTAAGATCTTACAGAGTATATATTTCGCCTAAGATTTAGGCATTATCAGCTCTTATTCAAATAGAGCGCCTACTTATTAGTTCCAATTGGCGATGGCATCTTTTCTAGCGTATTGTTCACATATTACACTTTTTTACCGGCTTAGGTATTGGGGGCCCCTAAATGTCAGGGGCCCCTGGCTGTAGCCCAGTCAGCTCCCCCCTTAATCCGCCACTGTTTCGCAGTCAACATATTTGAGGTGATAAAAAACACGTTTCAGTTCAGTTGTGAATAGCTGTGCGTTAAGCGTTGTCTTATCCATTTAGAAGGGCTGCCAGACTGAATTATTCCTCACCAAGTGCAACGGTAGTATGGTACCACTGGAAAATGGAAATGGTCACTTGCCTACCACATGCCATAAGTGTGAGCTAATGTTTGGCAACAATGGGTTGTTAAATCATAATGTTATAACTGCTGCAGGCCTACTGTCCTAAGCGCAATGCTGGCAAACAATTTTACATCCACGTATTTTGCGATTTTTGAGCTGGTTAATTTCATGTGCTTTGGCTCAACACTCAGTTACCGCCACAAATAATTTCTCAACTCGCGCCCGCTCCGCACTGGCACCAAGTACAACCCGCTCCCGCCCCGCAGTAAGTTCAACCCGCGCTCGCACGCATAGCACTGCGGGTTCGCACGTCCGCCCCGCAACCCACCCCGCGCTGGACTTTATTAGCCATACAGAAGTGCCCATTACACAATCGATGTTTGCACATGACCGACAATGAGATGCAAAACACTTCACTTTGTCATCACCACAAGTGTATCGTCATTCACAAGAGCAAAAAAGTGCTTAACCATACAGTAGCGTATTATAGATTCGGTGTTTGCACATGACCCACCTTGAGAGGAGCAAGGCACTTTAACAGCGCTTCTTACTTCTTGTATGCGTGGTTTGTATACATATTCTTTTGCACTTCTTCGCAAATTTCGAACTGCAAGTTACTGCATTGACAAGAGTTTCTCAAATCCGTTGAGATCGTTTATTGTGTTTGCTTAAATGTTCGGCCTTGTCTATGACCAGCGAAACAAGTCTGCTCTATTGTGCATCATGTCATCAAAGTTACAGAATTGGTTTGACATTCATTGATCCAATCTCTATCTTTACTCAACATTGTTATACCCCACGTATACTTAATAACATTCAGCACAGTTCGTCATTATTTATATGCAGCACCGGATTTAGACGCCGGATTTAGAATTTCCAAAAGAAGTTTCAGAACAACAGTTGGCTGTGGATGGACATCAAGTATGAATGTGAACCTGGGTGTATTTGAAACATCCTTGGCAAACGAGCATAAAGTGATAGCTACCTGGTTACGCTGTAAGCAATAAGTTTTTGGTACTCAATATCGCAAAGTCACAACAGTCTTTTCACACTCTTTTGTGAACTTTGTAAATGCAACCACACGTAATTCACTCAGCTTCAAAATCATTTAGTCTTTTTCTGCAAAGAGGAATATTTCTGACGAATTTCTTCATTTATGAGCATTACTGGTCAGCTATAATTACTACAAAGTACTACACTAAGCTATGTACAATACACTGATCATCGTATCACAGTTGATTTGCAAAGCTAGTACAGAACCTATAATGGAGTCAGAAGTCAGCGCTCTAATGCCAAAGTCATTGAGATATTGATAAAGATTTACCACTGTTATGTAATGTGAAAGGATTCCCGCCTTTCCAGCCGAGAATTATCTCAACCGAAACATAGATTAATTAAACAAACTTGCAGGCCCTCTCATAAACTGAGCTATGCCACCAGCTCGTATCTTGTTGCAGTTGGGTAAGGACAGCTTACTGCATGTAAATACAGTATATCATACCAGTAGCGCAACTGACGGTTGTAAGAGGGGCGAATTTTCCCCTTCGCAAGCTATATGTAAAAACCGTTCTCCCACCGAACTTATATTTCGCTCTTAGGATTCTTTTGGTTTTCAGTACGTTGTTGTTTCATGTGTTTTTCGGATTATTTTCCGGTGATTCAGGGTTTTGGTTTAGCCACCCACATCCGGATTTACCATCATTTCTCAAGTTTTTTTTTGAGTGTTGGGTAGTGAGCCCTGTGCAGTGGCCAGTGGGCCCTTTAATCTAAGTTTACCACCCTGGCTCAAAACTTTAGTTACGCCACTGATGATAGCGATGTAAAATAAGAAATGTAAAAAGGAGGATATTTTGACATTTTTGAGTGTCATCGGAAATTATTTCATTTCTCATGAAAACGTAGACATCTAGACTACTCCAAAAAGAGGACGTATGGTAGCCTTACCTAACAATGCTACTCATATGCGACCTGCGCAAATCTAAGTAAGGTAGTAACAAGTAGATACGAAAGCTAATGCGTTCTACGTGGCTTGACCTTGCTCTCACTAAATTAAGGTCCCTGACCGACTTTCAGAAAAGCAATAAGTGTAATAGTTGTTTCGTCACCCTATCAAAAAATATTCAGGTGAAATACTGCCGTCTGGACGACCGATAATTTAATAGCCTCAACAAACAAACTTTCCTCGCTCATCAAAATGACTACGTGGCACGCACATGTCGTATCCTACATATGGCTAAACACATAGACATGGTGGGGGGCCCCTTTTTGTAGGGGTCCTGGGCCCGGGCCCCTTGGCCCCTCTAAATCCGGCGCTGTTTATATGTGTAGTCTAGTGCTATTGCAGTGTGTTTCAACCTTTTTGCTGCAGCGGAACCCTTCGCAAATGTCTGCCTTGCTCAAGACAGGGCAGCTCAAACTATGGGCCGCGGCTCCGAACGGGGACGCCAAATGTAATTTTGGGGTCGAGAAACAAATGGCTTGACAAATCAAACATACAAGTTTTTATAAACTTTGCAAGAAAGCTGGAAGTAGGTCTGCAGTGAATTTATTTCTAGTGCATTTTTAGGGGCAATGCAGTGCTTCATGCTGTCAGCTGTTTACTAGGATGTCTACCTGACCTATCAAATGATAATAATTCACCAAGCACAACAAGTCATGCGTTGTTACATCATGATGCTTTTAATGTAGGCCTACTGACCAACTGACCTTGTTGCGTTCATTCCGACACGAAGACATACAGTACTTGTGTTTAGAACTCTAGGTCTAGAGGGCTAGGCTAAATGCTTTCAGAGCACACTGAGTAGTTTTAGACTAACGTTAAAGCTTCATAAACAGTTTCAGAAGTACTTTGGACTTTGAATCAGGAAAAGATGGATCCACAAACCACACACAATTGATACTTCAGGTCAGGAGGCGACACAACTGCCATGGCCAGGATGAGTTTGCGAAGTTATTAAATGATCAAAGTTTGCAACTGGAATTTTCAAAACAAAGTTTATGTTATTTTTGGATAAGGAAAAAAAGTGAATGCCCAGTCATATCGGATCAAGTGATTCATTATCTTTTAGCCTTTTGCACAACATTTTTGTGTGAAGCGGCTTTCTCAAAATTGATTATCATCAAGTCCAACAACCAATCCTTTTTGAAAAATATTAAGAATGTCCTTCGTCTTGCGTTGTCTTGTATCACTCTTACGAATGGATAATCTTTGTAAAAATCATCAAGTGCATCTATCGCATAGTTTTGCTTGATAACATCTACAAACTGAATTGTGTTTTGTTATTTTTTCGCCTTACTGTTTCCATTACGTGGTAGTTTTATTACTGTAGGTAGAGGTACTTTCGTGGATTCAGGTCCGTCGCCAGGATTTCGCAGCAGGGTGGGGACAAAAACTAAAACGGGGGCCACATTTTTAAATGCAGTATTACATGTATGCAGCAACCGGGGGTCGAAACATGAAACGGGGGCACGGAATTTAAATGGGGGGGACGGGCACCATTGGTCCCCTCCACTGGCGACGTCCCTGCGTGGATTGTGTGCATTTGTATGATTTCGCCATAGATGAAAATGCCTCTTGAGATTTGTTATTGGACGCTTACATGTATCATTAACATCTATGCTATTCAGCTGTAACTCTTCCCGTCACCAGCGCTTCATGCGAGAGTTTTTCAAAAATGAAATCAGTGAAAACATTTCCCAGAAATTCCATGACCAGTGAAAGATTGGATAGCACTGATCTGCAGTTGAAAGGCACGAGCTGAAAAACAGGTTTAGGTGATTTTGTTGATGAATTTGACAGTTGACATGATATCGAAGGATTAAGTTACATTGAGGTGATGATGATATAAAATTGTAATATAGACTGGGCAGGGATCTGTGTGAAAATTATGTTGCTCATTGCCTAATGCCTATTTGTCTGAATCTTTTTTGGTTGAGAGTTATTGCGTGTTTCGCTTATGACAAGACAGTCATAAATCAATGCAGGGTTGAAAAGTCAGCTTTTGAGGATCAGTCAGAGGAAAGTTCAGTGTGAATATTAAAATGAACGAGGTTTAAGGAATATTCTGCAAAATGAGTTTTACGCCTGCTATTACATCTTGCTAGCCTAAACGCACGCCCTAAACGCCGATGCACATCCAGGGCCGGGGCAAGCCATTACAGCGCACTGGGCAAGATCCATTTTCAGCCCTGTCGTTGGTTGATGACGTCATTCTGTTCAACCTGTCCAATCAACCGTCGCACAAACTTTTTACAAAATTAACAAAATTAATATCTCTTTGCACTAGGGTTGCTAGATCACTTGAATCAGCAAAAAAAATTAAAGATCTATATTCGCGCGCTATGGAATCACCGAGGAATTGCGATCTGACAATGAACCACAGTTTTGAATGCTTTTGCCGAGTTTTGACAGACGACATCGAGCTCGAAATCTGCTGCCGCTGCTGCCAGAAACTTACACTTGACTGCAGTAGTGAAGCCAGGATGAGGTCGAAGAGGCCATGGTTCCCGAAACAAACCTGTTAAGATTTTACTGGTCCTTTATATCAATTTTCAACTGTTAGAAAGTAAACGGAAAATAACCGTTGGACTCAAGACAACGTCACTGACTGACAATGTCTGTGACTGGCCCCTCCCAAACAAAATTCCTGACTGCACTACTGCTTGGCTGAAGCATGATTCGCTCGCTGACACTCGAGTATCTGCACCGGCACCCGGCAGCTGCCCCACGTTCGTACATTGTAGAAGGCGGAGGCCGGTCAATCCGTTGGAACTGCCGCGCTAATATTGCGGCTCTCTCTGAGGCTGTGACGACGTAGTAGCGCAGTGTGAGGAGATGGATATACTTCTGCTACTCCTGATGATTGTGCAGTGTTTACGCGCTATGGTCTACGAGTAAAAGCGCCGTGTCGATTGAATTTATAACTTAATTCACAGCAGCTATCCTTTGCCGTAATGTTTTTGATTTTATTTTCTTTATCCGTTGTTTACTTGGTTCGCCCGTATATGCTTCTTTTTCTTAAAGAGAGGGGTTGTAGTGGAATGGGCCGCCCTCGCGCTGTAATAAGTGGAGCGTTTCTGGCCGAAGGCGGGTTCGTAATAAACCTTTGTTGCACTCATCGCAGTTGCTGAGTTGGTTGGTGCTTTGCCTGTCGAGTTGAACGTGTTCTGGGTTTTCGACTGATTGCGCAGTAACAATGCAATAATTCCGTACATGCACCTAAGCCAGCCGTTCCCATACTTTGTTTACTCACGTACCATTTTTCGTTTCGTACAGCGTTCTGGTACCACCCCCATTTAGAAAATTCCAGAACTCACAAATAAACAAGAAAATGGATGAAGTTGTCTTTTCCCGACCAGTTGGTCGATGCGAGGAATCACTTCGCTGACAGCGCATCGGAAATCATGAATGTTCTGGCTCTTCGCTTTGACGGTCATCATAGCTGAGATCCTCTGCTCGTATCTTCCACGGAGACGGAAAATCAATAACTGGGGAACCGCTTAGGGTACGCTGCATTAGCGAGGGTCTTCATGGCCCAGATGTGCTGTATATCTTATTCCCTCTCGTAGGATCTGGTTGTACGCGTATAAGTTTTTACGCGCTTTGGTGCTTTGATGTGGCATTAGCGGCAGGTAAAAACAAAAGTAGACCCAAACTTTCCAAACACCGTAAGATAAAATGCTCTCACTCTCAGAGACTGACAGTTTCGACAAAATTTTATGGCATCGTGAATTGTGAAATTAGTAGCCAATTCGTTGCAAACATTTAGGCTACAGTGCGGTTTGAGAAGTGGGAGCATTAACTTACTTTGAGTTCAAGCTTCGAAAGATCGTCTGTAGATTTCCAACCCTGTTTCTAATTCAGTAGTAAACAGCCATGCATGAACGATGGATACAACTGCTGTGTTCGGTGAATCGGTGGAGTACAGCAGAGAGTTTCTATCAGCAGCTGTGTGGGCACGTTTCGTAAGACTAAAACGTATTGTTGAGTCAGAAAACAGGTTCGGCTATGACCGTACAGGACGAATAGGTTGCGCTGGCCTTGTTTAATGTGAGATTGCACACTAAACATTTTAGCCGTGAAGCTGGACTTCTTTTGTTTGAGAGAGATTATACCGTTTATTTTAGATAGATGAACATTTCTGACTGGTTTTGATTTATACTCAGTAAAGGGACGATTCGACCCCCTGGCAAGCTTAAACGAAAGAAAACGGCCACCACTTGGCGTATACAGTAGCATTGCCCAATAACTTCACTTCAAGGAAACGGAGAAAAGGTTTATAGGCGAACTGACGTTATAGTCAAAGTCGTTATATGCGAATTCTATTGTATTCCGGTTTTAGAATTCTTTAGGTTTTCAGTAGGTTGTTTTTTAGGTTTTTCGGAGTATTTTCCGGTGATTCAGGGTTTTAGTGTTGCAATCCACATCCGGTTCACCATCATTTCTTAAGTTCTTTTCTGAGTGTTGGTTAGCGGGCCCCCCACAGTGGCCAGTGGGCCCCTTTTAGCTAAGTTCCCGACCTGGATCAAACCATTAGATACGCCACTCTTTATACTTTGAATATAATCAAACGCTGCAGCACATTCGGGCCTGTTGCGATGGACAGCAATCGGGGGTACTGCCCACGCAAATTTTTTCCTCACACCCTTTGGCGCATTTCTATACACAGCATGATCATAATCATTGTATCATTGAATTCTATACTCCTGTTACTAGTTTCTAGGCCTATATCCCTTGGCGCAACATTTTCGCTATCATCACAGCGATACCCTGAGTATATTTTGGCTCTCAAACGTGCAACGGCGTTTAGCCATTTGGTTTACACCAAGCCCGTAGCCAGGTTTTATGGTTTGAGGGAGAAAAAATACACATTTAAGGAGCAAGGACTTTGGTTTAATTATATGTTTTCAAATTAATATTTTGTTGGCACAAAAAATTGGGGGGCATTCCCCCGTGGTCAGGGACCTGATCCAGACCGCAGTGTTTTTTGAAACTATAGATTGATTCTACATCCAAAAATTCTTAGTGTGTGCAAATGTAAGAAGAAACTTTTCAAAAACTTGATAAGAATAAGCAATTTTGTCATGATTTTTAATGTTGATTCTGGAAAGCATGGTTTAGATTAGGTGGTGGACACCTGATTTTTTTAAAAACTACGCCCTGAAACAAACCTAATTTAATCAGTATCCGCATTTCTCAATGACCGAGGATTCAGATTTTCGCTTGAATCCTAAAGGATTTGATGAATTTTATTTTGCTTCAAGTTTTTCCATGATAGCATATTTTGTTTATTACTTAAAATTTATTTATTGCTTAACTAGTTTGCAAACTCCTGCCACTTTTTGATGCCTAAAAATTGCAAAAGTCTAAGGTTTCTTCTTTGAGATAAGAGATAGAAGCGAGTAAAAATCTTTAAATCGTCAATTTTGTTAATCTGTGTAATGCAATAACATGAGCTAATAGCTCACTGTGATTCTCAGTTGCAAGTGAAAGATTGGCAGGCAATATAACAGCACATTGTTCATTGCTACAGATTTCATTGGTTAGTTAATGATAAGATTGAAATGTGACCGAACTAAAATTTTTATCAACTTTTCCACCGACACGCAAAGCCTGGCACAAACTTGGCACTTCATGAGTTGGTTCTCTAACGCAATCGTGATCAGGACTCTGAAACAATAACACAAAGTTACTATCAGAATTCTTTTTAGGCATTATCCACAATTTTTTAAAGACTGAAATAGGAACAAATTTACAGTTCTGTATAATGAAAAGCCTTTTGTATTTGAAAAACATCTGTTAATCCAATCCTCAGGTAGAAAACGAACAGTCTGGTTATATTGTGCTATCGCATAAGAATGCATTTTCACAATCGTCACTTGGGTACCGGCACATATGTCCTGCAAGCTGCAAGTTGTGGGTCGTTGCATTTTTTTCAAATGGTTTAAATATCCAACACTTGTCATGAGCTTGAAAAATGTACCGCACAATCTTGCGAGAGATAATTACAAATTTGCTGTTATACTTTCCTTACAGGATTATTTACACACCAGTTGTCGAGTGTGAACTCTCAGTTATTTTCTCAGGGGTACTGTAAAAACAAGGCGAGAAAAGAATATCCTTCCACGATTCAAACGAAAGCACAACGCTCCAAACATTTGTCAACATATTAAGATCGTAAACTGTTAAAGGAATGTATATTGATGAATTTTCTGAGACTGCAAAATACAAAACTACCAATGCTATGACTTCGCTTCCAACACAAGCTCCAGCGAAAAACCCCGACCTTTTCATAATCAGCTTCATTCGCTTGGCGGTGTTTGTGGTAACTTTTGCACGCAATGGGTAAAAAAATAAAAATAACATTGATGCTTGCCCAGTGAACTCTATGCCATTGATCAGAAAAAGCGGCCACATAGTAAATTCTTCACTTGGTTTCAAGATACAACCATAAATGGAGTCAACAACCTTGTCAGACACTGCAAGCCCAATTGCTAATACTAAATATCCCATGACAATAATGGTAATACTTCCCCAACTAAAGCAACTCAACCACTTGCTCTGTAATGGTTTCATCGCAGGATGCTGATACAAAGAACGCTGTCGAAACCAGAGAAAAATGTATGTGCATCCCACAGTGACGGAATAACCCTGTAATGCAACGTTTATCGTTATGTCGCAGGAAACTGGAGATCCGTTGTTGGAACCCAAGTGGAAAATAACTTGGGATGGTATAAGACGAAGTAAGCTGCAGAACGTTGCGATTACTGCACAAGTGTAAACCGCTCCAGCGTTATATTTGTGAATGTCCAATCGATTTTCTCTTTTCCATATTCCCGTCCGTATCCCATGCACAACGAGGCTTGAGGCGCTCCAGATTACAGAGAGAATTGCGATGACGTTACATATTTCCGCCATTATCCATTCTACTTGATAAAACCGTTTCCACTCACTTATCTCCAAGCTTGCTGCCAACGTAGACTTCATTATATTTGCTTCGATCCCTTCAGTCGTCTCTTCAGCAAAAGTAGCCATTATCTCTTAGTTCCGAACGCTCTGATTTGTAGCAACAACCACCCTAAGATTTAGTAACACTGTCGTTCATGAAATAGAGTTATTTGCAAATTTTAATGAAAAGCAAAGCCAGAGAGATTAATACTTTTGAGCGATTTATTGCAGCCTACGCATACCTGACCTTCACAGGCCTGAGAGGTCAAAGTCCTCAGCAATCCGTGTGTTTCATTCATTTATTTTCATGCCCGCTTTTCCTCTGGGGATGGTCGCGGGGCAGCGGTCCTAGAAGGACTCCAAATACCTAACGGTTTTTAGCAATCTCAGATGGACCTGCTGGCTTCACACCAGGGACCAATAGTAACTCCACGTGATCTTTGGACGACCTCTGGGCCGCATTCCGTGGGTGTAGCAAGCAAGGCTTTTCTTGCAAATCTTTTGTGGGGTATTCTGGACACATGGCCGAACCAACGTAGCTGGAATCTATCGATTCGGAGAAGTGACTAGACGTTCAAAAAATCCGCGTGTCTTCTCCCAAAATATTTCATGGGACGTAGCGGAGTTTTCATTAAAAAAAATAACACACATCAAACCGGACACGTCTAAATGCATGCGATGCCATTTGCATTTATAAGTTTGATTGCAACGTACCTCGTGTATATACAATAGTTTGGCCTCAGAGAAAATCTTGCAAGTTTGGAGTTTTGTCTGTAATTGGCAAAATAGTACACGCCTAACTTAAAAATATATTGCAAGAGTTAAACATTTATGTTTTCTATTTACACAACATCATCTTCATCATCAGCGCCATCATAATGTTCATCGTCAATAACTTCGCAAAACGTTTTGAAGTAATTTCGAGTGAGGATATTATTTGTTTTTCACTTTGGGGTGTAGTCACCTCTGCGATGTTTTTATTTTGGTTGCAAAAATGACATCAACATCAACTGCATGAAGCGTAACTACAGTGCGCCGAACAGCAACGCTTGAGGAGTGGAGCGTATAAGCTATTTTGAATATTACAGATTCAAAATTCTAAAAAAGTAAAAGCACATCACACAAAGGAAATGTTATCTGAACGGAATCAATCTCTACAGATGTGCACATCAGCAATCTTTGGGAATTTTATTGTTTTATTGAATTGTTTATTTGAAAACAACACCAACTCTTCACCTGCTATGGCAGCTGGATTTTATCAGACCGAATTTCAAGCAGCAACAAGTGTAATTACAATCTTACTTTTCCTTTTGTTTAAATCCGAGCCTCGAAATTTTGTTGATCCCGGTGAAGCCTTAGTGTCAAGTACATAAAAACAGAATGTTCGAGTTTATCATTTTCGACGACCCTACTGTTTTCAGCGTGACCTTCAAAAAAACTATGCAAATGACTTTATTGAATGAGACCAAGTGCTAAATAATGCTTATGTCATGAATCCAGCTATTTATGTCCTACATCCACCTGGTTGGCTCTGCACATAAACCCACATTCGACGCGTACGCTTTAGGAAAATGACAAAGCATTTGTCTGAGTAACAGCTATGTTGTTACGTTTAGACATCATTTAACCATTCGCCACAGTCTTTCCACCTCTATGACTGTTGCTACATTCCATGTCAGCCCGTAGAACAGTCCGCAACGTAAAACGCGCTTCAACCTTTAGAATTTCCGCAGCAAATACTAAACTTCTGCACTTTTTTGACTTAAATTACGATGGAAAGGAATGGTGGAACGTTATGGCATACAATAGTGATAGAAGTTAATGCCATGTTTGAAGCTTCATGTTATTTTATTTTAAATTAATTACAAGCGCTCGAGGAAAGCTTCTTTGCCAAAGGTCGAACACGCATTTGACAAATATTCAACAGCATGTGCTGTGATTTGCTTGTTCGGATCAAAGCGCTGTTTTATTCACAAAATCGTCAATATGCGAGACTCTTGCCATAGCAACATTCTATGCTTCTTTGATAGAAGCAAAAGATAGTTTCTGCCACAAGACGTTTTGTTTCCACAAAAGCTCAAGTGCGCTTAACCCAGGGGCGTAACGAGGTTAGATGGCGCCCGGGGCAAGAAACAAGTTTGGCGTCCACATGTTCGAACCTGATGTCTTTCGGAAGCAAATGAACTGTTGAAGAAAGTACTTGTGACATTTTTGGGATTTTTTGGCGTCCCCGCAGTGATTCGGCGGCCCGCCTTAGTGATTCGGTGCCCGGGGAATTGCGTCCCCCTTGTCCCCCCTCGTTACGCCTTTGACTTATCCATCTAACTGCTTTTTTAACTCGCAAAATTTGGTTCTCGAACTTCCCATCTCTCAATTTGATTGCACCATATATACTCTGGTTATATAGAAGTGTGTTTAGGGCACCTAAACGTTTGCTTAGCATATTGAGTGCACTGTTCTGTTTCTGATGGCCATGTGTTAGGTATGCTACAGCCACGAGATGACACTGGCTATATTCTCACATGGATATTTTTGCAAGATACAGGATTCGGCAGTGCTAGACAATATCAATTGAGAGCCACTGGTTTAGTCGTTTCTACTGCTGTCTTTTACTTTCCGTGGTAAAGTGGTCAGCTAGGGTTGCAATTTTTCAATCAGATTCTCTTAATTGGCTACTTTACTGTTCCAGCGTTTTATATAACTTTATACTTCATGCACTTTGCAGAGCTGATGATGCCTATCTAGTAGGCGAAATATATACTGTTGCGATCCGAAATCCCGAGCGGCATGTGCGCAAAGCTTCACACCGTGGCAGCAAGCAACAATAGAGTTCACATGCCATGATCACTCTATTATTGCTTGTTCGCGCCACATATATGTATGATGTTGTTCTTCACGCACATCCCGTTCGTGGTGAATCACACAATCAACGCAACACCACCGGAGAGGTTGCAACAATACTCTGTAAGATGTTATTGTTTGATTCTTTGCTGTGAAAAGATTTTTTTATGGACAAGGAGAGTCCCTGCGTAGTGAGACTCTTCTTTTATCCATTGAAAAATGCCAACTTGTTCGTGATACGCATGAACACAGCACCATGGGCGTCCGCAAATATTTTTCCAGGGGGGCGGCAACGTCGACATTTTTCTGATCTCTTTTAGGTTGCTGACCGTGGCAGTAAAATAGACCTTCACAAAACGCTTAACCGTTTCTACACCACCAAATAAATGCCTCATGAAAGCACGCGCTCCATTCGCATTCTTGTGAAATCTTAGTTAAGTTGAGGTGTATACGAGTTTGTTTAATGGGTGTTCTTCCTGTCATCTGTTACAGCTTTTGCTGAATTGGTGCTTAAATACTGCTATCATTGTGAATTTCACACAACAGAGTCTGAACTGGACTTGAACTGTCAACTATGTTTGCCGTTCTCTCATTAGTCTGTGCTGGTTGAATTGAACTCATTCCTCAGATCTTTTTTCTGAATTGTTTTTTAACATTCTGCTATCAGAAATGTTTTTTCTTTTCACAAACTGCCTAACACCCATTTTCGCCATAACTATCTACAAATAAGTCATAATTTAAGAGCAATGCAATCAACAGCCAGATCAACATGAGCGAAAAAACAGCCAGATCAACATGAGTGAAAAAGCAAGAACATTAGACCCTCTCACAAACCTGTTTCAAACAATGAGAAGCAGACCCGTATCTTGACACGACTATTCCACAACTTACTAAAATTAACACCACGCAGGCTTAAAAAATCGAGCGGATGAAATATGCAAACTCGATACAGAAAAAATAGCTGTGCACTCAGTATGCACTCAGAAGTCATAACTATACCTTAACGATTAAGACTTATTCCTCCAAGCCTGCATGAAGATATTCTAACAAGCCATGTAGTTTTATACTGTGTATGAGAAGAAGCCTGGGTAATCGTAGTTTCATTAAGCTGTTCACTCAGATACATTGTTCGCACTTACAGTAACAATGTCTGGATTTTGTAAACTTGTGAAAGCATTGCTACAGAACAGGGGCGTAACGAGGTTAGGATGGCGTTCGGGTCAAGAAGCAAGTTTGGCGGTCCATGTTCGAACCTGAAGTCTTTCGGAAGCAAATGTACTGTATTGCAAAAAGTACTTGTGAAATTGTTTGGACTTTTGGCGCCCCTCGCAGTGATTCAGCGCCCCCATAGTGATTCGGCGTCCGGGGAATTGTGCCCCCTCGTTACGCCCATGCTATAGATTCACGCAAGATTCTGTTTACATAATGTAAAACTACGTGTCTCAGCAGTCACTGTCTCGCTGCCTTAGCTGTCAAAGATGTCTGAGTTCAACAGTTGCATGCGGAAAAACCCTGCTATCGTAACTTGAAGTGAACCTTTGAAGATTCTTTGCCATGTTATTATTACGCAACAAAGACCAACAGCAGAACAATACATTCGCAATTTCGCAACCTGCTTCTGCAGGCAAATGAGTGAACTGCGCGCTCATCACTGGATGACGCCAGAACAGCCTGGCTCTTGTGCAGTGTGAATGACATATCGGAAAATCAACTGTTATTGCTAGAATAAAATCAATTTAATCGGAATTAAGCTGCTGACTCCAGATTTTTTAGAAAGTTTTAGTGGTTAGACCCCAATTTCCAGGGGGGACAATTACCTGTTTTCCTTCCCCCTGCGGACGCCCATAAGGCCACCCTATCCTACAGAAATTTGAAATCATTCAGCTGCCACGGGAAGAGTCAGTACCAAAATCTACCACAATTAGGAACATGGGCGTCGGAAAAATTTTTACCAGGGAGAGGCCATTAGCGGATTTTCCATAAGCAGCCATAAAGATCTTTCCAAGGGAGAAGCCAAAAGTGGCGAAATTACATTTTTCCTTCTCAAAACTGGAAAACGACCTTTTTTTGCCAAAAATGTAACTCAAAAATGTCAAATTTCAAAATCCAGGAAGGTAAAGCCCTCCTGTCCCACCTTCCGACGCCCATGAGTAGGAAGATGTTTTTCATTTTGCTGAGGGCATTCGCACTGCCATTACTTACAGATAGCTTGCAATTTGTTTTCTCGACAAAGCCCTTGTGACTAAAATGAAATGAAATTGAATTTTTTCCCAGTAGATTGGATTTTGGCATTTGTACACTAATGGATTTAAAAAAAGACTTCAACCGCTTACGATAACATGGCTAAATCAGTGGATCTCAAACTTTTTTGAGTGCCACCCATATCTCAGTTTGAAGACCGCGACCCAAACCTCAACAAAACGATTGTATTGGTGATTTTTAGGTAACAAGTTGCTAAGTTCATTTTTCATGTTAGCCATCTTTTTCTCATGTACCTATGCCACAAACGGACGCTGAAAAGCAGACATAACGTTGAAAATACACAGCTCCAGTTTCTCGCCTTTGGGCCATCCATGTTTTGACCCTTCTCCACCTTTGTTTGTGTTTCAACCCATACTTTGGGAAGCACTGGGCTAGATCAACTGAAAAACCGTTGTGTTAAGTTGCGGCGACAAGTATTTCTAAACTTTAGTGCAGAGCCGTGGTGATAATGAATTGTGGCTTCGTTTTCGCAAATAGACAATGACTTCCACAGTTTGTGTAGACTGAGCGGGTCAAACATATACAAGTTTGTTTAAAGGGCATCAATTTACTTACAAAATTGTTTTGTGAATTACTTGTGAATTATATTGTTAACTCTAAATAGTTTGATAAATACCTACTTGTTTTTGGGAATCCTGCATAGTGCAAGTAGCATACAAAAATGCTACCACAGTAGTATTTTACAGCGTGTAATGACATAAAATCCAAGCATTTTTCAAAGGTTTTGTGGGGCTAAATCCTTTTCGTTATCAACTGCATACGTCAACCAGTCACTAAAGAAGTGGATGAGATCCAAGTCATCCATGTGCGCAAGTTTTGCATATCTACTTCGGGAGTCGGTGTCTTAGAGCAAAGTCGCTACTCGGCTTCGATCGAACATGTGTTATGGTGTGCATGAAAAGCGTGTAAATATAAAAATGGCTATCACAGTGACGGCCACGATAATTTCTTGCTCAACTGCAATGTGGCTGGAAAAAGCGCAGCCCAATGCAGAACATGCACGTATACAGTAGTATCGCGATTTTCACTAGCGCTTTCGTAAATAAAACGTTTTACCTGAAAATGGTGACTTTCATCCAAAGCAAAGCTTGGAACGTCACTAAAAACAAATTTTTAAAACATGAAAGCAGACTTTCTATTTGCTGACGTAAATAGGAATATAATTATTCAGAAAAAACGCCGGTAAAATGCACATTTTATGATCGAAGGTTTAAAAATAAGGGGCATTAAATATTTAAATGTCGAGACCAGTTTGTTGTCTGCCCCGCTATCAAAATTTCTGGCTACGCACCTGCGTACACGCCAGGGTTTACCAGGATTTTCCAGGGGTGTACCACTGTGATGGGGTGTACAAGGGTGTGTCAGATGTGTGCTCTTGAAGAAAAATCACATTGTCTCACATATAACGTTCGTAAACAGTTTTTAAAACCGTTTATATTGGAGAGTGTGAAATAATGAATTGTCCGTCTCTTCGCGTCTGTTTGTCATGTTGATCAGGTGCTAACCATTGCGCGCGTATTCTTTGGGAAACATGCGTGTCCGCAGGGGGGGGGAATACGGGCATTTGGCCCCCCTGGAAATTGGGATTAAGGACCAAAACGTTCTAGAAAACTAAAGTCAGCAGCTTAATTTCGATTAATTGATTTCTTGGCATTGACAGCTTGTTTGCCGGTATGACACTCACACTCCACAAAAGCTATGTTCACATTTATGGTGTCATGTAGTGATAAGCTTGGAGTTCACTCGACATGTCCTCTCCTTTACCTGCAGAGGCAGGTTGCAAAAGTTGCGCGCGGATTTTTCTACTTTTGGACTTTATAACGTAACAAAAATAGCATGACAACAAATCTTCAAAGTTTCACTACATGCTACGATAGTAGGCGTTTTGTTGCATGTGACTGTTGAACGCAGGCACCTTGGCAGGTAATGCAGCGAGACCGTGACTGCTGATAGCGGTACGCCACATGCATTTGTTATACTGTGTGAAAAGAAGCATGAGTGAATCAGTAGAAATGCTTCCAAAAGTTTGAAAAATCGATTTTTTGTGCGAGTGTGACCAATTTGCCAACACTTTTGGTTGTTTTTCTTCCACGCAGTATGAAACCCAGGGCTCTCACAAATACAAACCCAAAAATCCTAAGAATAGTACCAAAATCCCTATTTTACATAAAAAATCTCTAAATCTGTGGTTGTACAGCACTACGTGACTTGCTAGAATGCATCTATGCAGGCTTGTGGGAATACGTCTTTAAGTCGTTGAGGGTTTGTTCTGACATCTGAGCGAAAACTGAGTGCACGGCAAAACTGTATTTGCTGTTGCGAGTTTTCATAATTCACATGCTGAAGTTGTAAAGCCTACGTGGTGTTCTAATTCTAGTAAGTTGTCCGTAGTCGTGTCAGCATACAGGTCTACTTGTCCCAACTAGCGGACACCTGCTAATTTGGTGGGGGGGATGCGATATCGATTTGCAATGAGCCCAACGCTTCACAGAACCATATTGCGTAAATCAGTCACTTTCGCACACGTACATTTACGAGAAAAGAAGTCTAAGCTTGGTTTAGGTTAGAAGAAGCTCGAGTAACAAAACTGGTCAAATTTTAACACTGCACCGCTACGGAACCAACAAGCAATGTGGCACATTGTCACTGGCGTCGGCGCCGGTACATCGAAGACTCGAGATGAAAAGTTCACGTGACGACAAAAGACTTATTCTCACTGTAGGTTACGTTTATTACAGCACAATCACAGGTGGCAGTAGCCAGCATAGCGCAGTAGCGCTGTTCAACGTGTATGTTGCAGCAAGTGAGCGTAGTTACTTGGATGCGGTTTAGATCAGTGCTCTTCAAATTGGCAACCAATTACAGTTTTTAACTGACGTTTGAAATAGTCTGCGACACCCATAGTAATTTGTGTAAAATATTTGTTATTGCAGGTAATTTTGATGAAGTAATAACAAGAAACGGGTTGATTCTTATCATTTTACAACCGAAATTAAGAGAACGGAAAGAAATAAACAATTCGTAATGAGTGAAAGCGCGAAAGCGAGAAAGCACGATCATTCATAGGCGTCCGCAGAAGTTTTTCCAAGGGGGCAACGTCGACATTTTGTTTATCATTTTCAAATTGCTGACAATCAGTGTTCCCTCAGATAATTTTACCAGTTTTTTTATGGCGTTTTAGGGACCCGATTCGTGTCCCTAGATTTTCAAATCGGGTCCCTAGAATCAGAGAAAATTATCATCGGGTCCCCAAAATCAGAGAAAATCGGGTCCCTAGAATCAGAGAAATCGGGTCCCTACAGATCCATACCGGGTACCTAACATTTTCCTTAAAAAAAAAACAACTGATTTTACACTGAGCACATATTCGTTTCAGTGAACACGATTACTTTAGTGGAGTTTTCAATGAATTACAAACTTTGTGAAATACAGTATGTAATAATATACAATCTTATCAAAATACGAACAAAATACACAATTCAGTCAAACAGCCCATTGTTTTCGGTGCAGTTTGCATTGCTTTGGAATGTTGCAAGTGCGCGAGAATGAGATATCACTGCGCAACAGTTCTGGTGGTCCTGAGTATTTGCGCACCTCAGAGGGAGCATTGCTGACGATGCAATGCAAATGGACGTTCACAAAACACTTAATCTTTTCTACACTACAAGAAAATGCCCCACGTTACGGTAACATTCACAAAAAAAACGCTTCGTTGGCGGCAGTAGTCAGGTATATTAATATTACGACAATTTACACAGTAGGTTATCTGCAGATTTTCAACGCAGGGCATTTCTATTCAAGTAAGCATTGTCATGATCTGTGAAGAAAGAAGCATTGGATTACCATGGTTTTCAACGAAACCACAAATTATGACTTTATTTTGCTTAGCAAGCAGGGCCGCACCCAGCTGATATATTCAACTAAACTAACAACTGAACATGTTTTTGAAAATTTCCGGGGGAAATTGCCCGGTTGCTCTCTCCCTGATTGCGGGATCAGCTTGTAAGACTTGTCAGCATCACTTTACAGTGGTTCCCAAACTTTCATGAGCTGCGGCCCCTTTCAAAGGACTCTCAACACTTGTGGCCCTCTGCTCATCAATAGAAATACCTAGTTTTGGCCTTTGCCTCTACTCGTGGCCCCCAGAGAACCGCTCCGTGGCCTCCAAGGGGGGCCGGAGTGCCCTGTTGGAGAAACCTTGACTTAGAAACAAGAGCTGCAAAAGTCTGGGATGTCGCCCAACGCGATCAATAAAACCTTGCTACGCAAACCGGACAATTGGGTAGACCTGTATGTTGGCACGACTACGAACAAACTTACTGGAATTAGAACACCACGCAGGTTTTGCAAAATTGACCAGATGAAATATGAAAACTCGACACAGCAAATATAGCTTTGCACTCAGTATTCATTCAGATGTCAGAACTAAACTTTAACGATTAACATGTTTTCCCACAAGCCTGCATAGATGTATTCTAATGAGTCACGCAACTTTATACTGCATGAAAAGAGGCCTGCATAAGTGAAGTTTGACACTCAGGCATTGGTCACACGCGCACTAAAAATTTTGGTTCTTAATCCCAATTTCCAGGCGGGGGAAAAATGCCCGTTTTGCCCCCCTGCGGACGCCCATGCAATCATTGACTAGTTTATATCAGGTTACACAAACAAGGCCAACTCATCTAATGAAACGAAGAAACGTTTTGGACAAATTGTTAGCATAAGTCAATTTTTAGCATGTTTTAACGAGTAATGTGCAGTGCAAAAATACTTTTAGCCGTTCTGGAAAGTTTGCGACAACTGATGTCATATAAATTAGCGCTACAAGTGCTCGCTGTATTGTATTCACTGAACAAGTTGTTACAATTGATAAACCTATTATTTTATTATCAATTCCTTCGATATCAGGAACAATAACAGTCACAATGGCACTGAGAAAAAGGCAGCAGTGAAGTTATCTGACCACACTCCCATTACATATTTACTGAGTACCTCACGGTCTCGTGTAATCCGATAAATGGATTCAGGCGTTTTGTTCCACATTATACGTAACAATAACCAATTCTCAACGCAATGAAAAGAGAATGCTCATCGTCATTCACTTCAATCCTTCGTGCTCATTCAACTGTGTACTATAGAGTAGGGGTGGGCAAATAGCGGCCCCTGGGCCACACGTGGCACGCCACAGCGTTTTCAGTGGCACCCGAAAGCATTCAGGAAAATCTTCAATTCTGAAACATCCCTCAACTCGTCCCAGTAAACGTTAGTGGCCACCATATGACACTGAATGAACCCCACGCCATGAAAATTTTCTGCGTATGCCACTGTTGCTAGGTAAAATGAAGTCATAATTTGTGGTTTCCTCGAAGACCATGGCCATGCTTCTTTCTTTGAAGATCATGGCAATGCTTACTTGAAAGAAGTACCTAGCGTTGAAACTCTGCAGATAGCATACTCAGTCCCGTCGCCACGGGGGGATTTTGGGGGCTTATCCCCCCCAATTGAAGCTCCAAGCCCCCCAAATTGAAACATGAAACGCTATAAATCAGTTGAGATTTTGTCAATTTTTAGAGTGTCAAGCCCCCCCGCAGAAACGCAAAGATCCTCCATTGAAAACTTTCTGGCGACGGTTCTGAGCATACTGTGTAAATATCGCAATATACCTTTCTATTGCTGCCAACGAAGAGCATTTTTGTGATGTTTACCGTAACATGGAGTATTTTCGTTGCAGTGTAGAAAGGGTAAAGCGTTTTGTGAAGTTCCATTTTCACTGTATGGTCAGCAACTTGAAAATTATAAGCAAACTGTCGACGTTGCCTTCCCTCTGGAAAAATTTCTGCGGACGCCCATGGGTGGCAATTACTATCAGATGAAAGTTGAAACATTTTCAGACAATATGTACAAGTCGGCCTCTGATTACTTGGCATAACTGTTTTTTAACTCGCCGGCAAGTTAATGTGAAATTATCAATGAAAACGTTAAGGCTCCACATAATTGTGATTAAATCGTCACAATAGGCCTACACGTTTAATCATCACAAGTAAATATCTAGAATGAACGCCATTGTTGATAAACAATGTCTATGAACGCTATTGTTAATAAACAATGTCTAATTGCGTAATAGTAGACTTTGAAACTGGATCGTTTTTAGCCAGAGTTTGAGCTTCAAGACATACAAAACATATATCACAGCCATATTCACGCATTTAGTTTTAAATTTGTACAAAAACAAAAATCTAGGATGTTAATTTTTAAGGCTACTGCTGATGGTAAGGGTGAGTTATACAGTATTTGCAGCACGCCAGTGTTATCAGCGAGGTATTTTTGCGATGGTCTTGAAATGAAGTTTGCATCATCAGTGGGTGGGATACAGCAAGCTGGGGCATCAGAAACAGCTGCGAAAAGCGCTACTCCTTGTTTTTACTTTCGTTTAGTGATCACAAGCGCTTAGATACAAGTTTGTATTTCATGATCACCAGCTTCCACAAGGTGCTTAAACCTCAGGTAAGTCAGCCATGGCATGATTTCTCCAGCATTTACACTATATGCAACGTTTGAATAATCATGGACAATATCATTGGTAAACCATACTGCTTTGATCTGGTTCGAAGAAAGTTACAGTCGGATAGGCTCTAACAATTTCAATGATTTGCACTGAAATATTTCTTTGGCTTACGCACCAAAAGCTTAATTAACTGAAAATTGTTGGTGTAACTTTCGGGATTGGGGGCCCACTGCCCCCTCCTGGCTACGTGCCTGGGTGTACGATACACCCGGTTGATAAGCACTGATGGTCTAATGCAGTGTTTCTCAATCTTTTTTTGGCTAGCATCCCCTTTTCCTCTATGTAACGCATCCAGAAAACAAAAAAGAATGCGACAGAAGCCCTGGCTTACTCCTGGTATATACAAATCTATTCTCACCAAAAATAAAATGCACCATAAAGTCTATAATAAAAAGAATACCCCCTTATACAATATGTATAAGGTATATAGAAATAATCTCTCAAGAATAATCAAAGTGGCAAAACAACAGTACTATTATACTTTGATTTCTTCCAACAAAAATGATAGAAAAAAACTACACCAGATATTAAGTGATTTAATTAACTTAAA
>Ga0210059_1002586_pt1 | contig 28457 bp, 19 predicted proteins | sample Ectturendosymbi2_FD_188042 | JGI IMG/M metagenome (GOLD analysis project Ga0210059, IMG submission 188042) | Ecteinascidia turbinata endosymbiont from Florida, USA - Sample 2 (SPAdes) (version 2) | ecosystem: Host-associated > Tunicates > Ascidians > Unclassified | place: Key West, Florida...
CTAATGCTTTTTATGGAATTCTCTTACAAACGCATTCTGTAAAGTATTGTTCGACTATGTTCGCGCATACTCTACCACACAAAACACCCTTTCTGTTGAAGTGAATGCCATTTCTACACCTGAAAACATAACCACATGGAACACAACGCATAAAATTTTTAGTCGTTTCCGCCCAGTCTGTCAAAATGTTACAACATTTGAAAAAAGTGTTCGAGTAACTAGACTTTATGATCATAACAAATTTTGTGGAACATCCTGTACTACGAAATTTCGACGTACTCTATCCTAGCAAAACTGCGACAGTAAACGAAGTTTTAACCCGTTCGGTTCTTGGTGGCCGCTCCCACAAAATAAAACATTTACTTAGAAGTCAAGCTTCACGCAAATCCGAAACGCTGACCTACAATGTCTTCAGAAGAACAGCATTTATCGAATGAAATCTCTGAACAGGAACGAATCAGACACTATGACATTTGCCACTCACATTTTCACTTACTGAATACCGTGAGCATCATTGGCTCTTGTTGAAACAGAATCTTTAGAGGAAGCAGCAAAAAAGTGGTAACACCAAGCGAAAATAATTGTGTTCAAACAGTGCAAAGTGATTTGCAATTCAACTACACTGATTTCTATTTTGGAAGGAAACAGTAAAACTTCCCAGGTGAATCTTCATCATTACAACTATGATTGCACAACAGTCAGTCTGAACACACATTAATTCTGCCGTTGCCAATGCAAACTTAAGCCAAGAAAAGATTGGCTAGCAATAAATTTTGGAAGATGCTTGTAACTGTGGTATTTGACCAGGAAATACACATGTTATTATAGCTTCAATGCCAACATTTTCCTGTAATAGGTTTTTATATCTAGCAAACATCAAAAGATGTTGAAACTTAACGAAAATAAACAATATGTGGTGATTTGCACATCATATGAATCTTACGGCATTAAGGACCATGATGCCTAAGACGTTTTAAGCAAACATAATGAATTATTTCAAATACCTGAATAGATAGAAAAAGCAAATAATATTGCAAACAGTCATTTTTTCATTTGTATTTTGTCGAATTAGAAAAACTGTTGAGGTATAGTGCAGGAACCGTAACTGCTTGCTCGAGATATTCAAATTAAATTTACAGAAAGCAACACACTCACTAATACAAAGAACAACAAACACACTTTCCATTAAAAGGCTCGCACAGACCTAAAATCATTACTGAACAATGTGAAAACTTCTAAAAATGAAATCAACGAGCTCTTGCAAAATGTATCTTCCACAAATGCTCAAATATTCCACAAATGCTCAAATATTCCACAAATGCTCAAATATTCAAGCACGCAGTGAAAGAAAAGATAAAAAAAGTCAGGTTGACCGCATTCATTTCTACGAGAAAACACGGTATGTTTGGCGCGAATTTCACGTTTGCTACAAAATAACGTTGTTTCTCCAATAGCACATATATTTTACATAAAAATAGTCCCTAACAACTGTTCTATGGACATCACCACAGCAGCAATGACGTAGAACAGGGGTGGCCAAACTACGGCCCGCTGACCAGTTTAATCCGGTCCGCCAGATACCTTGCGCATTATTTTCAAGCACCACTTTTCCGACTGTGGACAGTAGTGCAACAGCGTTGGCTGCCACCTGTCTCATTGACTTGTCTGCCGCAGCAGCACTTTAAACAACATTATAAAATTGCAAACAAAATGGCGTGGTTTTGTTGTTATTATTGCACTACAATACATTTTTATAACCTATTTTGCATAGATCACGTAAATCGCACTATATCTGGCCCTCCAGTTGCTAGGCAGTCGTTAATTCGGCCCTCGGGTCAAAAACGTTGGGCACCCATGACGTAGCAGGTCGTTCTTTTGTCGTAGTAGTACAATTACAGCAGAGTGATGTACTCGATTATATGGAAAAGATAACTGGCGTCGTGCAACTGGTTCCCCTCGCGAAGAAATGCAACCCACGTTTCAACCTCGATGATACAAAATGAAGTCATCTGCAGCACACTACCCGACGCTTTTTGCCGTTTCAGGAAAACTGAACTGACATCAGATTAATGATTTGGCCACTATCAGCACAAGACAATCTTGCAGTAATTAAAAACTTTCTTCAAGAGATGAAACTTGAAAAGACCCCTCCCCCATATGCCGAAAGTTTGCCCGAAACGAGACCAGTTCACTTCAGTTTATTTAGCATCTCGAACACAGAATATGCAACCAGGATGCAGGGGCAGGAAGCAATGGCCGCAGCTGTCATTGAGCCACTGCCCTATGAAAACAACATAAAGGGATTTACTGTTTTACAATCACATAGGTACAGAGAAAACACAACGAATACAACTGTGAAAGTAAAAGAGACTCTCACGAAAGGACAAAGGCGTTTAAAGAAAATAACAACATCGCACCATAAACGAAACAAAAAACAAAGCAAATTCCAAACTCAAGCAAAAACTAAGATGCATTTCATCACGGTGAGCGATCTACATCCAAAACACCACAGCCCGTGTGTAAGTCACGCCACAACAGTGCTATTCGATAAAAAATATAACATAGCAGCACACAGACCAACTACGTTAATTCACATTAAATCTTTGACTCATAGAAAAAATACTTGACAAGCCACAGGTTTCATGTAAATACTGTAGTATTTTTGAAACACTTTTACCTCTAACAAGTCTGCGCAATTTTTATTTGGAAAGACTTTTTTCTTATTCATTTAATCAAGCTGCTCATTGACATCATCCGGGTTTTTCCAAAATTACCAACTCACCGTATATACACAAACATCAAAGCATAAAAATATTAAAACTAGATACACGTTCAATAAATGTCAATGAGCCAAGAACTAATCCAACCTTTGCATTGGCGAAGAGGATTCACTGTGGATGTGTTGCTGCACTGATCCTCTCGCCGTCTGCACGTCCCCCCAAAAGCATCAAACGAGTGGAGTAGGAGATATTGCCAGCGAGCAGTTGGTTGTGGATTGCTTTGGCACGTCCCGCCCTGGTGTTGAAGAGTGATGATCCAAGTGAGATACCAAGAAAGATGAGGCAGCGTCTCTCTTCCCAAGATTGGGTGGATGTGGTGAGCTGATCTTTCTATGACTTTGTTCCCATCAGCTTTAAGTCAGAAGGGAACAAGCCAAGTGGAGTGAAGTTGGAACAGCTCAAAGCCAACATGTCAATCCAGCCTTGTTGCCGCAGCCCACATATAGACTAACAAAGTCTTAACGAAACGAAAACAGACACTAGGCGGTAATCTTTGCCAACACCAACAAGCCATCCAGCAAAGACAAGAAAGGTCTTTGCTTTCTTCTATCAAAATGCACGTAGACCAATCGAACGGAGACCAAAAACAGTCGGTCGGAGTGGAACTAAGACGTTTACCGTGCCCATACGGCAAAAAATAGCGCTAGAGAGTAAGACAAGCGTGTGCCTTGGCTTCAAAGGCCCGATCGGTTTGAAGACTAACATTCCTTACAAATGGAAATTCACAAGTGGTAACATTCACGCCCAGAATGGAATCATGCACGGTGGTGGTTAAAGTCATTAAAAGAAAACGATGCAGACAAGGAAACAACTGTTACATCCAAATCGTTCCGCCAGTGTTACGACGGAATTACCATCAACATCATATACCAACCTTCTCCACATCAAATATGCAAGAAAGCTCACAGAAAACTCGTGTTAGATCAAGAAGAAGAAGAAAATGTCAAATCAACATCGAGCATGGAACAAGAAATGATGGAAAAGGAATACGGCAAAGTGGACTTTCACTTGCAGGCACAATCAAACTTGTGACTACCCTGTACATCAGGATCTCCAACGTCTTTTCCGAGGGCCACACAGGGTTTCCACACATTTTCAAAAACCATTTTACATACTTTTTCAATACCTTTTCAATACTTAACTAGAAGGCTTTAATACCATCATTTAGCTTCATTTTTCGAAAATTTTATTCATGGAACACAATGCAAAAAACATCTGCAGAACTGTCATCAGCAGTGAAGAACAGAATTTGAATAAACAAATGGGTGAATGTAAAATATCCATACTTTTTCAATACTTCACGCACATTTTGGCCAAATTCAATACTTTTTCAAGGTCTTGAAAACCAATTTCACAATTCAGTACTTTCTCAATACTTTTAATACCGCGTGGAAACCCTGGCCACATTAGCTATTATACAATGTTTCGAGAGCAGGACATGTTACGTATTTTGATTGTTTCGGGATTTGTTATAGTTTACCAAATCAACAGATTTTTCGTAAATGTATTATTTTTTCATCATTAACCAAACGGCTTCGCGGGCCGGATGAATTGTCTCCGCGGGCCGTAGTTTGGAGACCCCTGCTGTACATCATCGTCACATGTCGTTGCTTTGCAACGACAGTTTGAATGCCCGCAAGTCTGAGTCCAGGACCAAAATAGCAACGAGTACTTCCTGTGTCAAATAACTGACGTGTACAAAAAGCCTATTTCAATGACTGGCAGAATATTGCCCCAGTGAAGCAATCAAAAAGGCTCATTGTACAACATGTCACATTTGTGGCCAGAATTCAGAATGGACTTTGATAATATTCGAGCAAGCAAGACCTGCACCGTAGCGTTTGACAATTACTCCGGCTATATTGGTTGGACAAGATGCTGCTGCATCTCATGGCAAGGTTTATTGCGCGGTTGATATCTGCGGGAACACGAAGCCGTTCATGAACTGAAGGTTCCAAAGCCAGTTTCAGTTGATAAATGCTGAGCGCTTAACTTTTCTTCTCATGCGTTGTTGTTCGAGATGTCATTTGCAGTCAATGTTTATTCGTGTCTTTCACTGCACGTCACTCCACCGCACGATAAAAATCTCCAGTTATTTTTACGCCCAGGAGCTCGAGCTCACGACCGCCGTTTGTACATTTCATTTAACTCCAGAAAATATGAACCAAAAATGAAATTGCTTGTCTCTCCGTAAATTATGTCTCGTGTTCAGAATTCCTACGCAATTTTAGAAATAAATTTCCAGATTTTTTCCGGACTTAACCTTTTCCGAATTACATACCTAGTTCAACTACAGCAGTGCTCTTCAACAGGGGTTCCGCTGAACATGTAGTGGGGTTCCGTGAGGGTTCCTCGTTTTATAGGGGAAATGATTTTTGCTTCAGTATGTTGATGCGTCATTATGAAATTTTTTAGATCAACGTCTCGCATTCAGACTCCGTGTGGGCCAGTTAGTTATACAGGAGGTAGCGTGCAGATGCAGAAAAAGAAATATTGGTAGCTGTTGCGTCACTTGTTGTTCAGTGTTGTGCAATTAAGAAGAACGTTATTGTTGCATCACAGTTGTATGATGTTGCCGATGTGCAGTTCACAGTAGAGTGGACTGAGTAGAAAATAGATTCAGCCTGAGTTTAGTAGAGAGTAGACTGAGCCACAGACTAGAGATGCTGTTCAGTTCAACCTATGTGGGAATAAAGTAAAAACAGTGCGAAATCCAACTTTGTACTATTTAGACAAGCCAGATGAAGCAAAATTGCAAAATAATAACAACAGCGAAGGTGTGGACCGTAATGAGCAATGTAGTTCAAATGTAAAAGAGGCACCTAATCCAAATGTATGGCAATCGCCAAAGTTAGAAAATGGAACGGCACATATTTCAGATACGAGTTCTTTTTGCCGGATGGCCAAATTCTGAATGCAGCAGATAAATTCCATAAATGCAAGAACAACCGAGTTATTAAATTTCTTGCTTTTTAACTTCTGTAGCAACTGTTCGTTTGTTGAAGTGTCGAATAACGACATATTTGATTTTCTTACAAGTAATTCTTGTTTTTTCAGTTTTGTTAATGGGACTCCATGACAAACGGGAAAGTATATCAGGGGTTCCGCGATGACAAAAAGGTTGAAGAGCACTGAACTACAGGCACTAAAATAGTTCACACGATGAAAGTAAAATTATCAATCTTGAATAAAATATTATGAAAATGCATGTCAAACGATTAATTCTGGAAAATTATTTCCTTTTTCCATACTACCAAACAAACAAACAAAAAACTTTTTTCTAGACTTTTCCAGGCTGAAAAATGACCAAAATTTTTCCACACGTTTCTAGACTCCGTAGGAGCCCTGCTAGTGCAGAACGGAAACGGCCATCAAATTAATAGCTGACGTATGCAGTGAGTACAAAAGATAAGCTTACAAGCCATGGTCAGCAGCTGACTTTTGCCTGTGACACTTAATTTGCTGGGGACAGATGCTGCTTAACAGTGATATAATATACGGTTTATGGTCAGCGCGCGAAAGAGCAAGATAACGGCAACGTCACTAGTGCTTTTGGGATTCCAAGCGTTTCTTACTTTCGTGATTACCTGCATGCACCACTGGTTTGGCTGCATTTTTCTGTGGGTATCGCCTGCGTTTTTTGCCTCTCTGCGGTTTTCGCTGACACTGCCACACGATGTAACGTTAAACGACCTTGTTGCTGTCGTTTTTTTCTTTATGTTTAATCAAGATTTCGACAGGGAATCAATCATTATCGTTTTTTATCAATCGTCCAGGTGCAATACACATTTGCGAAATGTTGGGTAATTACGTTAACGGCGGCTGTAGCAGAGATAATTATCTTTGCTGAAAACTGCTGCGTCCGCTGGGATCGATCGAAATGAATTGATCGCGGCGAAGACAACACGCAGGCATGTGTAAAGGTTCACGCACGATGCTGCCATTTGACCCACCACCAATGCAGTGTCATTCCCTACGAAAGCAGCGAAAATACATCCTCCCCAGCGCAAGCAGCAGGACACGTGGGTCGTTGGCTACTCGTGACACTCCGAAGCGAGTACAGTGAAACTGAACAATTTCAAATGTCAGCTTAAAACTTAGTGACAAAAGGGATACCTCCTGGGTTCTATCACCAATGCGCTTTAAGTAGTATTGAAGATAGAAATGCAATCTATACAGCCTCGTGGCTGTCTCAGAGAGGCACATTCCCTCCAAGGAATGTAATAACAAAATACTGTGTAGCACAGAAAAACGACTTATGGTTCAAAATTATTGTCGGTCATGGCACAACGACAGTGGCACCTGCCTATGCGGGAATTCCAAATGCGCTAAAGTCTGCAAAGGGCAACTTGTCCAATAAAACATTTCACCGTTTCAATCGAATGGGTTTGGGCTGAGCTGTTAGCAAGAATTGCAAGTGTTACGGCAAGTTTCCCTTAAGTTTCAAATTACTCCGCTCTGTTCGCGCATTAAGAATGGCCCTTGCTTCAACGCTAAGCACACGGCGCTTGGTTTGATTGCTATCCTTCATTTGTGTTCTGGTTGTCTGTGGCGTGAGTGGCTTCGTATGGAAGCGCGAATACCTTGGTTTAAGTGACGACGACAAAGTAATTTAGTTTTTTGCCATTCGTAGACTTGGCCTGTTTCTGGTTGATAACGAGGGTTGTACCACTGCGTTGTGTGCAGAAGCGTAACGAGGGGGTCAAGGGGGACGCAATTCCCCGGGCGCCGAATGGTTTTGGGGGCCCGGAGAAGTCCCAACAATGTCGCAAGTACTTTCTTGAACAGTACATTTGCTTCCGAAAACCTCAGGTTCGAACATGGGGGCGCCAAAGTAGTTTCTTGCCCCGGGCGCCAACTAACCTCGTTGCGCCCCTGGTTGTGTGTAACAGCTTGGGCGACGAGGGTCGCGCTGCTTCGTGTGTAAAAGTTTATTTTGTTTCCAAACGTTTTTCGACAGTAGAAGTCGCGTTAAACAAAGTACAGCTCCAACTAATGTTACTTGCTGTAAGAGCAAACGTTAAAATCACTACAACTGTTTATGAACAACCCACAGCTAATTATAAAAATAATGGCCAAACTACGAGACATTTCGAAAGGTTTCATTAAACACCATCTTCAGTGCTGTGAAATATTAATATAACAGACTTGCTTCCGACAATCAGGAAGTCTCTGGAAAGAGGTACAGCGCGAATGGAAAAGCGCGATACAACTTTTGTTTTAGATTTTTCCTTCCAATTTTCCAAAAACTAAACTTCTTCAACTGATATTGTCCACTGCCATGTTAACTTTTACAACAACGAAAAATGTTCTTCTCTCACTGCATTCAGCAACCTACCTTTTTCCAGATGGTTGTGTCCGGCGAAACATCGGCGCAACACCCGTAAAATAACCCCGACTTTAAGGTTACTTTAACTGTAGCAACCCCTCGGTTACAACAAAGATGCCTGCGGTAATGGAGACATAGATTTTAATAAGCAAGGAAGATGCATAAAATCGATTTCCTGGAAAAACAACTTGTTGACTGATTCGACTGCGTCACCTCTGTGGAGACTTACTGTTGGAATGTGGAGATGTGCAAGTCCGAATCATAGCAAAGTTATGAAAGAAGAACATGACAGGAAGATTCCTCAAAAGCTCTCAGCAAACTTAGAGTTTTCAATCACTACAACATAAATACAAAGGACTTTTTATAAAAACAGAACAAAGCCAACGCCATACATGAAATTTCTGCAACCTAATCAACAAGGCATGTAATTTGCTCGTTCGTTACCATGCAACTTAAGCAAAACTATGAATATGCCAGAATGTGGCGAAAATAGGAAATGCACCAACGCAAAATTTGGCATTAACGAAGTCACTAAGTGTACTTGCAAATCAAACAAAATAGGGACCAATGCGAATAAAAATAAATCTTACTGGTTTTGGTCTTGAATCAAGTACAGCACGCATGGCACTGATGTCCAACTCGTTGAAGCTTTCGTGTTGTAAAATATCAGCAAAGTTTTCAGCAATAACTCGATCTGTAGCTTCACAAACATCAGCAAGATTGTAACGTTGACCAAGTGCACGATACCTTAAGCAGTTGGCCGCATTCATCGATTGAAATAAAAATTCCTTGCAGTTGATTCTTAAACCTGATAAGTTCAAGCAAACATTCAAAAGCAATACAGGTTCTTTACCACTGAGACGTCGGAACGTTTGTTAAGAATTTGGACGTTATTAGTGGTAGAACTTAAAATAACAACAGGCCAAATTAACTTCTAAATTTTCAGTGACGCAGGCACTAGGTCAGAAGTGCATAATACAGGACGCACCATAGATTGAAAATGGCATGCGAGTGATCAGGATGAGGTAAAAGATGAATTTCAGTTTCGCGTAAAGCACAATAATTTACAATGTTACGGCAAGTTTCTCTTCAATTTCAAATTACTCCGCTCTGATCGCGCATTAATTGTGGCCCTTGCTTCAGCCCTAAGCACACGGCGCTTGGTTTGATTGCTATCCTTCATTTGTGTTCTGGTCGTCTGTGGCAGTCAGTCAGTAAGTGAAGCACCAGCCCGTGGTCTAGTGGTAAGTGCGTCCGCTTCGGTGCTGGTAGGTGCGAGAGTTCGACTCTCGGCCGGGTCTTACCAAGACCTTATAAATTGGTACTGCAGCCTTCTTACCAGGCGCACGGTGTGCGGAAGAGCTGCAGGGAACACACCCAGATCACAAACACAAACCGAGTGACATGAAAGCAGAAATTGAACAAACTCGGTCCTGGCGCTACAAGACCATTGTTGTTATAAAGCGCCAACAACAAACCACCATATCATACAAACAAGTAAGTGAATGGCTTCGTACAGAAGCGTGTATACTTCGGTTTAACCGACGACGACGAAGTAATATACTTTTGCCATTCGTAGGCGTGGCCTGTTTTTGGTTGACAACGAAGACTGTATCACTGCATTGTGTGCAGCAGCTTGGGCGACGAGGGTCACGCTGATTTGTGTGAACCGTTTATCGTGTTTTGAAACGTCTTGGACAGTAGAAGTCAAGTTCAGCGCCAACTAATGTTACTTGCTGTAACATACAATATTTGTCTGTTGATATAATTATCACAATAATTTTTATGTTGTTATGCGTAAAAAGAGTGTTCGTTTCCAATGCTAGCAATTTGTGAGGCATGGTATGGCAAAGAAATAGTTTATCTACAAAACTGTGGGACTAAACCCCATTGGAGTAAAAAGAGTGTTCGTTTCCAATGCTAGCAATTTGTGAGGCATGGTATGGCAAAGAAATAGTTTATCTACAAAACCGTGGGACTAATCCCCATTGGAGTTGGACATCGCTGCACCGGGCAGAAACAAAAGTTTGTCTTTCCACAGATTTTTTTGTCAAAGATGACTTCACGAACGTTGTGACACAAAAACGCTACGCTACTATGTACAACGTGAACAAGAAAATTAAAAAACAACTAAACCACCACAATAATACACGAAACTTTGTCATCTAGTTTTTTCATTTGTTCTAAGACTTTTTCAGAAAATTTTCAAGTCGTCGAAAGTGTGACAAGGTGATGGCCATTTTGTTTTTTTCCTTCAGTTGTAGTTCTGAACTTCACTCAATAAGCGACGCGCAACAAGCACCACATCGCTAAACAACGTAAAAAACCTTCGTGTTTCATTAAAAAGTGGCCATCACGGCGGTACGGGGCGGATGAGAAAACCTGGAATCTAAAAACAAATCTCAAATTGTGACAAGAATGAAGCAACTCTCCAAAAAATCTGTGATCATAGCTAATCAGCAACTATATGTATTTCATCACTTAACAAATACAGTAGACGCTGGTTAATACATCCTCTGTTAATACAATACAATCAACCACTTATTACATCCAAATGGAACGGCGTCTTCTTAATCATTTCCCATTATAAAAACTACGGTTAATACATCCAGTCACCGTTTAATCCAACCACTTCTGAATACCCATGCAGGCAAACTGTTTTTTAATGCTCTGAAGGCAGAAATAAATGGCCATCTCAGAAAAACGTTTCCACCTATGACCTAACTAAGCAAACCACTTTGCGCAGCTTTTCCAGTGCTGAGAAAATACAGTACAAAACGTCAATTGCATCACTTTACCCGTTTGGGGTTGTTTAATTGCAGTTTTAAGATAATCGGTTATTACAATCACTGCTTATTACATCCAAAATCGGCTGGTCCCAACGCAGATGTATTACCCGGAGTCTACTGTCATGCAGTACTACATATCCTTGATTCATGGAGATATGAAATACTACGTATTACAAACATTCCAAGAGAACCAAGACTGGTTTTCACTGACAGTTTTGGCAGTCCACGGCGCACTTTGAAAGAAGCACATTTTCTACTTCTTCAAGGAAACAGATAATTTCCAAAAAATAAAACCACCGCGCAAGTGTCACCGTTCAACTCACCACCAATCTGGGCATACTCTGCTCCTTCCAACAAATCGCAAACTGTGTCTGCTGTCATTGAAACTGATCCAGTATAAGTAAAATCCAAAACTTTTTCAAGGATCAAATCTGAAATTCCAGTAATTTGCACAACCTCTGCATACTTCTCACGCATCTGTATGAAGCGCAAGCTGGATCACACTTGCGTCAATGATAAAACAACAAAAAATGACTATTCCGAAGAGAGGAAATCCTACATTCCACCAGACGTTGCCAGACCGATTTGCAGCATATAGCGAATCAAAGTGACGTCTGTTCTGCAACAGCTTGCGTTTGAGGATCACGTGAGATGTAACATGCAAAAAAGGCCCGCAACCAGCTTGGGACACCAGGCGGGGCAAAGAGTTTTCTGAGAGGGGCCCAAATTTTTGAACTATGTCCAATGATTTTAAACTATGTCCAACACGTTTTTTCACGGAGGGCGAAAATTTTTGCAGGGGGGTGTTTCGCCGCACCTGGTTACAGGCCTCTGCAATAAAAGTACGAAACTGAATTTCTTCGCGGAAATGAAAGGCAACGATGCCCAGCCTCATGCGGTAAAATTTAATCGTGAAAAAGTTGCATTTTAAATTAAGGCTGTTTTGATTATTCAAATTACATACAGGTTTAGAAACACATTTTACAACTAAAGCAAATCGCTAAGATATATTACAGCCGCAAAATGCACTTCTCACAGGAGGAAATCCAATAAAACAGTGGCACCTGAGCAGGTACGTGATTTTGACCAACTTGCCAGATGGGGCGCAAAAAGTGACAATCATTGAACAGTCGCAACAAACAAAAATCCTCTACACAATTACAATAAAACGTGGTTGTAATTGATTCTTATTGGCAGTTTTTCAAGAAAACAGATCACTACATATGCAAAGTGCATTTCATAGAAAACCAGGTGCCTGTTTAGAGAAAACTACAGGTGAAATGCGGCAAACTTTAATCAATTGCTGTACCTCAGTTAAAAATAGTTTTTCGAAATATTCTGAAACCAATCCAACAACGCATTTGTGCACTGGGAATTCTCTTCCACTAGCTTTCAACTTTCCATCACAAAAAGTCTGTTTGCGTTTTCGATCACTGAAAAAAGTTTATAACAAGGCTGTTGTAATTTCATCCAACCGCAAAAACACAGTTAAAAAAACACTAAAAACACCTCATTTTCCGTAATGAAAATATCTGCAAAACATGCTTATATCAGCTGTGCAAGTCAAAATTCATAGTTGTAAAGCATTAAAGATAGTCTCCGCAGCTACTTAGATGTGCTAGTACTGAAACACTAGTCATTACCAGTAGTTGGACGATTTTTATGTTTAGTCATAGAAATAATTTAGTCTTAGCGTTTAATCAGATTGTTTGCTGTTGTAAGTCTTGGCCAAAATAAGCACTGAGTCAAACCAATTATAGAAAGGAACACGTCTTTGGTAAAAGCTTTTTGCTCAGATCATAAACCACTTGCGTTTAGGCCAGAAAAATACTTGATAACAGTTTCACCTAGCTCAACCAGCCTGTGACTTGATCGTTAGTGCGTCCGCTTCAGTGCTGGTCTGGTAGGTCTGGAGTTTGCCTCTAGTAAGTTGGTACTGTGATCTTCTTGTCTGGCGCACGGTGTACAAAAGAGGTGCCGAGTCAACCTCTTTCGTGTGTTGTTATGCATTGTACTATTGTTTCTATGTTTTCTAGAATCGGGCAAGTCAATCGTGCAAATATGGCCTGGCGCCACAAAACTTGGCTGTTGTAACAGCTCAGAAAACACCAATAAAATCACCTTGCTTTCTCATGTGATTACCAGGAAGGCTCAGACAACAAGTATGGTTAAGAATTTCTTGTGTTTGAGTTATTCCACAGAAAAGCATTCAGCGTTCCTTCAGTTTCGTCGCTCATTGTAATTAGGCGATGTATTTCATCAGTAGTACAGTTTGGGTTTCTACCTAATATGTTTGTTGGTTGAATCGCACCTTATCACTTGGCTTATATTTCGGTATTTAGCATTATTTTGGTTTTCACAGTCGTCCTACACCAGCGGACAACCTTCATTTTCTCGCGGGCATCCAACCTGCTGAGCTTCGTCGTTAAGGAGTCACAGTGTCTCTAGCACGCCGTGCCATGGAGCCTGAACATCTGCTCCACTCGGCTTTCACCTGTCGATCGAGTGGGAATGCACGGTATCTCCTATCGAGACATTCATTTGTATCCGCTGCACACCAACTCATCACTTCATCTGATGGCAACAACAGACGTGCAGCGCTCTGGACGGATCACCGATGGAATGTGGAGTGGCTGGAGAACACTACAAGACTCCGCACTTTCATCCCCAACATCAGAACCCACACTCCTGGAATCACCCTGCCAAGCGTGGGTCCGGCTAAACCGCCTCCGTACCGGTGTCGGACGTTTCCGCTCCTGCTTACACAAATGGGGCATGGCCCCTTCCGCTGCTTGTGAGTGCGGTGAAGAAGAACAAACCATCGACCCTGTTCTCCTGCAATAGTTCAATGTCCAATCCATTGACCTCCCCATGGACTGCACCGCCTGACCGTTCTGGATGATGAGGCAATTCAATGGCTGCTCATCACCTGCCCCGAGATCCAGAGCGACCTAGCAATAGATTGAAAGAACTGGTTCACACGACGACGAAGAAGGGGAAAGTTGTTAGGCAGAGTATTGTTGACGCGTTTATGTATGGTGGATCTGAAGCCAACCTTGTTGCTTTACAAACTTGCGCTTTCCACAGACATTCGCTCTTTGTATGATTGCTTTATGTCCAGAAAACCAAAATTCTGGCCATTTTGGCTGCCACGTAGCTGGCTATAACTCGCCAGCCAATGGAGGTAGAAAGCTGTTCAAACCCTCTAAAGATGCAGAAATCTTGTAATTTTGATTTTTTAAAAATTGGGAGGTTTTGGGCTTGGACCTTTTTTTGGGTGATGAAACAACTAGATCAAGTCAAGAGTTTTTTGAAAGAGGTCATTGAGGTTTGAAAAAGAAATTCAAGGGACAATCTCTGTTTTTTCTGTAAAAAAAAACTAGGCAAAAACTGCATCATTAGACCCCTTGATTGGCCTCCTAGTGTTTGTGGTTGGCAAGTTATGGCCAAAAACACCAAATATTTAACTAATCCCCTAGGGATTTATTTTATCTGGGGATTAATCAGTATGGATAGCAATAACTGGGTCATTTTAATGTTAGAATATCCATCTTGCAGTAGAACAATCGGGGAATCTTTATCTGACAGTTGTTTTGTCAAAAAAAAGAGAAAACTGAGTTTTTCTCAACCCTGACAGAAAGACTTATTTCAGAAAATCACTACTATCGTCTTTGCTCATGATCAAAATTTAAGCACGTTTAACATAAAGCACACAACCAAATCACCATTTTAGATATTTGGCATTTTGTTGCATTTTTCTATGATTCAGAACTTCTAACATTTCTAGCTAACCATCAGTAAAAAGAATAGTTTTCATCCATTTAGAGTCAGGTAAATAATCAGATGAATAATTTCTGAATAATAGCAAGAATAAAGGCTGTTAGGTCGAACCTTGAAGGGTTCCAAACATATTTGTTGTAAACATTATTGATTAGAACACATGTGCGTGATTTGTGAAATAATATTACTTGTAATACATTTCCACAAATTATGTAATGTTCAAGCTTAATTAGTAAAATAGAGCAATTTATCAATTCAAAAGCTTCCTTAAATCTGAATATGCCACGCATGGCATACAGTTTCATGAATTCGTGTAGCAGTTGAATAAAATAGTAGTTTTCAATAAGAAAATAAAAAGATCTTTAGTTTTAAATATTTAACACAGATCTTTGTACAGTTAATTCAAAACTATAAACCACATATATACAGCACTTGAAATTTGTTTTCATGAAAATTGTTGACTTGGTTATTAAGATAAAATTGCCCATGCCTCACTCCATTTATGCAGAAAACTAGATGATTTGTTAATGGAAGCTTGCAGAAATTTCATAAATGATTGTAAATGTTTGGCAGGACTGTGCAAAACTTTTTCAATGAAGATATAAACATTTATCACTTACTTATTCAAGAGCTTCATCACGTGAACACAATGATTTTCATTAAAATGATTTTTTACTTCTTCACCATAAGACTGATCACAAACAGACATTTTAATCCAAGTATATAAAACTAATGCGGGTTACTGTCAACATCTAATAATCTATGACTAGAAAAAAAGCAAAGATAAGAGAACAAAAAGATATTGCACATGAACAAAGTTTTCAAATCGTGCAAAAAAGCACAATTTTTCATATCGATGTAAGGTTGAACTTCAAATATTGGCATGAAAATAACAAAGAATATTCTTCTGAGATTAGCAACACAAATATTTTTTGAATATTCAGGCACAGATGTAGTAAAACATGATAATACGCTGGTTAACAATGCTTCATCAAACAAGGCAATGAACTTGTGAAAAACATTTGCTAAGCCTGAAGTTTTTGAAGTTCTTATATTCTCAATTTCTCATCAGTATGCAATTGATTTCTGTTCTTGGATGTTTCATGTTTCTCCTCTTGTATTTGTGTTATTTTTTTGAGTCACAGCTATTACTTGAAGAAGGTAAAAAGCTTTCACTCATGCTTATGCAAAATAATAAAATAATTAAACAAACAGCAATTTTTGTGATTAGTCTGCAGCAAATTAAAGTGCAGTTCAGATTAGCAACGTTATAATAAATCTTATTAATTAACATGTTACACCTTAAATTAAAAATTTAAATACTGAAATCTATGTCATAAAAGTTTGCTATAAACTTGAAAACGTTATTTTTAAAAATAATAAAATTCTAGTGTATGGATGCATTCTCTGCATTACCATTTACACAAAGCACTTCTAATCAACAAACTTTTCTCCAAATTTCCAAATATATCAGATTTAGGATTGTAAAAAAATGTCTATCAAACTTTGGACATGTAAATACATTCACACACATCTATATGCATGAAATAATGACGTGTGCATCAGTTCAAATCACTGAGAAATACATGCAAAAGCATTGAGCAATATCCAGCAAGCAACTCATCAACTTTGTGTTTCATCAAAGTAAATATATTAGCACCACCAAGCATATACCTTTCTACTACTGCGTACCTTGTGTGTACCTTGTTACTGTGATGCATGCTTTAAGTCTAGTGCACTGCATGTGAAAGTGAAGATGCTATACAATACAATTTTTCAGGAGTTGTAAAGCACATCAATGGTAGTTAAAATTTTGTTAAGCATCATATATTTTATAGAATTTCCTAATTAACAAATAATTTTCAATCACATATCAAAATAATTTTTTAAATATCTCTGATAAATTAGGCTATATATTTGGTTTAAAATGAAGCTTTGTATGACTAATTGTTACAAGGTGTAAGTTCTCTTTTCTTCTAAATAAATAAAAACAAGCTACAATTTTTGCTACTTTTGCTACTGTAACCGCTTCTATAAATAAAGTGTGATGCATGGAGGGCACTAGATTTATTGTTGGAAATGAAGGTTCAGGAAAATTTTCTCAGTGTGGACATAGCAGTTTAGTTTTAAAAAATTTTGGCACAATAGAGGAAACTGCACAGGATGTATCAGGAAAAGACACAATTTATCAATGAAACAATTTATTTCTTGTAGCCAAAGGAGTATTAAGTTCAGCAATGAGGGAGAGAGTCTCTTTATTATGTCATTGACATTGCATATACTAGGGTAATGGATAGTTAGGCCTCATGCTTCACTGGCTTCAAGAGCTGCGTTTTATAATGCATTGCATTGATCAGCAAATAAAGTTTGCAACTGGCTCAAGTAATTACAAGTATACTTCAAAACATGTGCTATAATAAAAGGTTTGCTCACATAGCTTAACTGCTGAAATGCAAAACTTAAATATTTTCCTGCATTTCCAGGATTTACAATTAGCTCATAATCCAAACCATTGCCTACATGCCACTGCCTTGCTTTCACTTAATTTAGGAAGCTATTTATAACATTTATGTTTTACATCTTATGCTGCAAACAACCAGCCAAAACTTGTTGTGTCGTGCAAAACGAAAACACTGGAGTCCAGTAAAAGGTTAGTGCAATTGTAGTGCAATCTTTTACAGTATATTCCATTGCACTCAACTCAACAAAAAATATCTTAATGTCAAAAGTACTATATTTTACTTAAATCCTTTAATCTAAGGTTTTAGGACTGAGGATGTGTAGTATTACATGAAATCGATTTCCCAAAAAAATTTGCCAATAGATTCATTCATTTGTCACCTTTGTGGAGACTAGTTACTTGAATAAAATTAATGAGTTATGCTTTCTGTTATAGCAGCATTTTCAGCAAATTTACATTAATATCACTCACCAACATTTCTCACTCAGCCTCGCTAACAGCACACATGTCTGGTAAAGGCAACACAACTCCACCAAAGATGTCATTGAATTTTGAGTGGAGGGGTCACACCATCTCATACAATCAGCAAAAACCTGAAAAGATAACATGGGGAATCCTATAATTCAACCTCATATGCAGTTTATGACAGGCCAATTAATCCCTTATTGAGTTCCTTAAGCTGCTAAATAAACTTTAAAAGGTAAGACCAGCCCGTTGAAAACAATAAACAAATGATTGCATGTTGATACTGCAGATCATACATTTAGTGCATTTCATTACTTGCCTGTTTGCACATCAAATCAAACTTTCATTTGGTATGTCAGCATATTTCTTTTGATTCACGTCAAAGACCAAGTGAAAATCAAACAAACATTACATTAAAGTTCTTAGCAAACTTGGGAATAATGTGGAGCAAAAGTCGAAAGTGCACAAATACTCTTGGGATTAAGGCTTAGATCAGAAAAACAAATGCCATGTGCCTGCACATTGTTTTCAACAAATAAATAACAGCAAAGTGCAAGCATCAATAACATTATGACATTTCAGTGAGTCTTGCAGTGCAGAAATGAAAAAAGAGCATGCACTGAACGCACAGTTTTGCATACACACACAAAAACGTTTAATCACTCTATGTGCTTCTAACCTACTTGCTGACCCTACCAGAATTCAGCATTTCTGTATATGCACGATTTTCCACAAAATTTTCTTTAATGTGGCAATTTTTTGTCGATTTTGCTAAAGCAATTCTTGTCTCTGGTGCAGAACTCAAAAACTGACACACAAATGGATACAATTTTTTTGATGCCATATGTCAAAATGTTTGCCTTTCAGGCATAAGTACTCATAAAAAAGGCCTTTTAATTCTAGTATGGTTTGCTGGTAACTTGGAGCAGCTTTAAGGTCCTAATCTACTTTTGATATGTAACACAACAAAAGCCTGCACATGTAACATTACACATTACAAGGGTTTATAGTGTTACACTTTGAGAAGCAAATACCTCACCATGCATCAAAAAACACTGTTCATAGCAATTGCTAATCAAACCGGATGTGACAAATTAAACCTACTAATAAGTAACAAAGTAAAACTCAAACATTGACATGATTTGTCATTCGAAATGTTGATAAAAAAATTTTTATGCATGATAGTCACAGTCTAATATAATTTTTACACATTTAAGATGCCTACTTACTATGTGTCTTTTAGTCTAGTTTAACTTCATCAAAAGGTATGATCAAAATCACTTAATAATAAGTACTTATTTTTTGAGATGGACTGATATATCAGCATGGCCGATATATCGGGCCGATATTTAGGTTTCACCGATATATCGGTATCAGCCAAAATGGCCAATTTTATCGGCCTCAATAGGTGTTGACAATTCCTCATGCATCCAGCCAACTTGCACTAGAAAGCACAACGAACCAAGTCAAGACAGTTATCTTGCAGCAACACTAGCAGATGCGTTTTCATAAACAAGCAGACAAGATGAACCCTGAAGCACACATCAGCTGTCGCAGCTGAAACAAAATCATCATCATTAATCAGATTAATTAAAAATCATAGCAAAATATTGAAATTGCAACAATTAAAAAAAAATTAGCTCACAAATCTTGATTGATTTTTGAAGTTTTTGAAAAAAGGTAAGGCATAGAATACATTGTATTTTTGATAATGAAGCAGGAAACAAGATTTAAAAATTTTGGAAATATAGGTTATCGGTATTGGCTATCGGTCCATGAATGGTTGATATATCAGTATCAATACCGGCCCCAAAAAAGCCATATCGGTCAATCTCTAATTATTTTCCAGCATTGTGACACAATCGAATGAATTGGCAAAATGTTTCACATAACTCTATGCATCCTCAGTCCTAAAATATTCAAGCAATGCTTGGGCGAAGCCTGAAGGGGAAAGCCAGGGAAGAAAAACATGTAAATAAAAGACTAAAATGAATAAATGAAAACACAAAATTATAGCAAGAAAAAAATTAATACAGTAGAATTTGCCTAATTCGTCACCTCAAGGAGATTAGAAAAAAGTGACGATTTAAGCAAAGTGATGAATTATGGAAACAGGTGAAAATATATCATAGCAGCTCGTATACTTTATCATAGTGATTCGTACACACAGTCATAGGTGGTGGAACCAGGCGGCTGCATGTGCATCCCATCTTTTTTTTCTGTGGGGGCGTGACACCTCACTTTCAATTTCAAATTTTGCCTAATTAAAGCAAATCGTTTAAACTTTAATGAAAAAAACTTTTCTGCTTACACATTCCAGAAGTGGAATGTGTAAGCAGAAAAGCAATCTTGACGTCAGGAGGTTGACTCTTGTGAGGACACTTCAATGACAAAAATTGGGAAAGGAGGCACAAAAATCAGAAAATATAAAACTGGATGTATGGGTAAGAAATAGAATAAAACAAGCGATCAAAGCGGAATGGGAAAAAATAACAAGGAACACCACAAAAGAAGACAAGAATTATTTAACACACTTAATGAAAAAGTAAACTTGAGATGATTGGTCTGTCTATCAAAAACAACCTATTCACAGCTAAAAATCAGACACTAAGATCTTACAAAGTATATATTTCACCTGCTATGTAGGTATCATCAGCAATTATTCTAATATAAGGCATGTATGCATTAACATAGTATTAACATACTCATTACAGCACATAAAAGCACTTTGACAAGACAAGAAAAGTAATGCTTTGCAGGAAAAGCAACCTTTTACTTATTGACACATTTTCTGTTGTTGATTCTTCTCAAAATAAAAATAAAAAAAACAAAAAAAAATTTTTTAATTTTTGAATTCTGAAAACATTCACATAAAGTCAAAACACTTTAGAAAAGGACCCAATTCTGGAAGTTTAAACAAAATTGTCCATCTCACAACACCTCTTTGGTTGTTTAACAACAATTGAAGCTCTAGGTTCACTGCACACTTATGAGGAATCAGCTGGCTGGGCTCTGGTTTCATAACATTGCAATGATTCAGACCTACAGTGATTCAGACCTACAGTTTTTAACATTGAAGTAATTAACCTCTGCAAAGGTGAGGAAGTCAAATCAATCAGCAAATTTTTTAATAGGAATTGATTTCAACTACCTTCAAATATTCTCAGTCCTGAAATTTGCAAGCAAATGCTGACGGGAAAAATGCTGAAAGATTAACACCTGGAAAAAGGTTTATAGGATTATCTGTTGTTTTCACTTAAAAGCACTAGTGTTTCTGCATGCTTTCGAGGAATCAGTTGACTGCCATCTGCTTTCATCTTTTTGCGATGATTCAAACTTGCACATATATCCATATTCAAGTAAGTACTCTCCACAATGGGTGTAAGCAAGGAATCGATCACCAAATTTTTAATAGGAAATCAATTTCATGTAAAATTACGCATCCTCAGTACTTATTCAAATAGAACTTTTTAATAGGAAATTGATTTTACGTAAAATTACACAGCCCCAGTTCTTATTCAAAGTTTATTTGAATGAGGACTGAGGATACGTAATTTTATGTGAAATCAATTTCCTACTAAAAATTTGCTGATGAATTCCTTGCTTACACCCATCGTGGAGAGTACTTACTGTTGTTTTCATTCATTTTATTCTTCAAAACATTAACTGTATTTATACTGAACATTTTCATATAACTTTTTTGCCAAGAACAAAGGTTACTTTAGAAAATATAAATTGTATTAACAAACAAATTTTCACAAGGAGTTTTCCAGGATTTTTTATGGCCACTTCCATTCTTTATTACAGCTTGCAGCTAATGTAGCACACTGCTGACAAGGTTAAAGGAGTTATCAGGCAATATGTCTTTTACCCAAATTTCGTTTATTTATTTTGCAGTGCTAAAAGGCCAGGTTATCTTTTAGACATTCCATTCATTAGTAAGATCCATAAATTTTCAGTTTTTTTAAGGTCAGAGCTGTTACCTAGCCACTGAAGCACTGGGATATAAATCGCCTATATATATTGTGCATACCTACATCTCTATATGGAGTTCTAACTTCTCCTTTAATAAATCAACATACTTGGAGCCATTCACATAAAGGCAAAAAGTATAGGCCTTCTATGCTTTTTGCAGATGACCCACCATATCATTACACTTAGGGGTACTTGACTATAGGGATTGCATATTTTTCTTCATAGCGCATTTCAGCAAGTCTCCACGCCTGGTACTTTAAAAAAGAGAACATTCTCTACACCTGGTACTTTCAAAAAGAGAACCAAAGCCTCATCAGAAAAAAGAACACTCTTCCACATGTTAGTGTTCTAGCTGGCACATCTTTTAACAAAATCAAAATCAGTTAAGCATGGTTTCCAGTTTGACTTCTATGAGTTTAGGCCACAATGCTTGACAGTCAGCTGTCTAGTGTATTCAAACAAATATATCAACCATTAGAGACAGAGACAGTATGGATAAACCCAAAAAGAGTCATTGTGAAAAAAAATTGCCAAACTTGATTCTCAGGTAAACAAATTAGAGCAATAGTTTTGAAGGCACAATTTGGAAATGCGTGCTATAACAATGCTAAAGAATGAAGCAAAATTTAAAGTAGAAGATAAGGTGCTGCAAGTTCTCAAACAAATTGACACAGTTATCAGTAATGATACTATTGGTGTTGTACACAGAAGAAGGAAAACCTCTAGCTACTCAAAACAAAAAATACTTTAGTATTATTGTTGGGTTCATTTCCAAGAAAACAAGAAATGACATATACAGACCAAGAAGTAAACTGAGATCTGTTGAGTTCAATGACCCTCATACAGACAAGGTTTTTATCAATGATGAAACCTCTTTTTTTGGCTAACTTGGAAGAGAAAAAAAACTGCAATAGAAATATTTGTGGACAATGGGAAAATACATCTCTGCAAAGATGAAAACAGTCCTTAATTAAATTGCATAAAGATATATTTGGTTTTATATATGTATTATCAACCAGGTTCTATGAGCCAAGATACTGGTGGTGAATTCCTTTTATTTACGCTGCATTTCTGTTTCCATGATGCACTGGTATGATATCAGTTGGCGTTTGCCGTTCCCTTTTTACCAAAATGGCTGTAAATGCTCAATGTGCAGTTTGTTATTTACTAATTAAAACTGGCCACAAAATGATACACACAACATTTAAAATGCATACTTAAATCTTTATACATGTTCTATGAATACTTTTATGTCAAAAGTTATAAATGTTTCCTAATGTTAAAAGTTATAAACTGAACAAAAACCAATGCTATACACTAACATTGCTTCAGGTGGGCCTATCTTTTCTAACACATAATTATAATTTTGCTTAATTTTCACTATGATGATAATTTTGATATGTGCTGCCTATATAGTCACAGCAGTTTTCCTTTTAGTGATATTTTTGATATTGAACTATTTGATTTGTTTCCTTTTTCATTTGAAAAACTCAATTTTGTGACATTTGATGAAAACTTCTTTCCTCTAACACAGTGGTTCCCAAAGTGGGCGCTACTGCCCCCCTGGGGGCGGTGAGAAACTCTAGGGGGGCATTGAAGAAGAAATGGGCGATTGGGCAGTAGTGAAGCAGAAATGGGTGGTTGGGAGGCGATACGAGACCCGGTTTATAGATTTCTGTTGTCTTACTAACTTTGAATGACCAAATGTCATAAAAAACAGTATGATCAAAAAACATGTATGAATGTAATTTGCAAACAAAAACTTAACGATTTGGAAACAAAACAGAGGTGGAATGCTAGGGCAAGGGTTCCCAACCTTTCTCTGACCATGTACCCCTTCAGCATTTTGAAAGATGAACATGTAACCCTAAAATTTCTTATCACGAAATATTTTATCATAATTAATCACAGATATATTTGAAAATTAGCATAAAACGGCTCTTAAAACTATAATTCACTGGTATATGTATAAATATTTGGAAATAAAAGACATGTAAATATATATTTCTCTTCGGATAGGCAAATGTACCCCTAGGGCTACAGGTACCCCAGGTTGAGAACCTCTGTGCTAGGAGATAAATTGATGAACTGCAGCTTCCATCACTAAAGGTAAGCTGCACAGTAAAACTGTCCTCTATAATAAAATGATTATGATTGGAATTTTCGTCAGCTGTACTTCTTGGCACGGGTAAACTGCTGCTTAATAATGCCCGTTTCATTACAGTGACTGTTACCGGTCAGGTGTGAGAATGCACGCTTTCACTTAGACTCAGGCTGTAACCAAAAGCGTGAGCTAATTTTGGATGGAGTGGTTTAATGATCACAAATATAATAATAACCTTGTACGAGTTCAATTCGGAAGTAGAAAGGCAATTTATATTATTTTACAAGTAGTGTTAGGTGCCAACAAGAATAAGTTACCTAAAGGGAATTGAAAAGATTCTGGAAAACAGAAGTGTGTTTCAGAACGCACTTTAGCTTGAGCAGTGCCAAGGAAATCCAGGGAGAGAGAGATGGTAGAGCCAGTTGATGACTGGAAGTGTCACAGCTAAGTTCAAAAACTTATAAAATATGCAGATTAAATTCAATCTTGTACTGCTCCGAACCAGTCCTGTCACCACGAGGGGGCTTTGGTGGGTTTAGCCCCCCAAATTGAAACGTGAAACACTATAACTGGAGTTTTGGTTAATTTTAAAATGTCAAGCCCCCCAAACAAATGCAAATCCCCCCTATTGAAAACTTTCTGGCGACGGTTTTGCTCCGAACTCAAAATTTAATAAAATGTAGCAGAGTATCAATGGATTGATTGATCAAAGGACACCGAAGGATTTAGAAGTGTTCTGATAAGTTTAGGCAATGTGGTGCACTCGGATAATGATGAAGAAAGTTTGTACGCCTGTTGTTGCACACAGAAGGTGACTGTCAAAGGGTGTCATAGATACAGTATCTTGACTGTCACAGTCCACAGATATCTTCACAAAGTTCAATGAAGTTAATTTGCAATTGCAGGGGAATGGTGTTAACCTCATTAAAGCCAAATCAGCAATCTTCACCTTCTTGTCCAAGTTTAATGCTGTTCAAACGAAATCGAGCCCTTCATGAACGAACAGTTTCCAACTACTAAATAAGTTAATTTACTAAATTAAGTTTTATAGTGAAATGCATCTTTGCGCTCATTCTTGTTTCGATCATTTTCAAACATCACAAATATACAACACAAAAAAATTATGTTGTAATGTGTGCTATGGATGGTAGGGGGGGCAATGCAAATTTGTTTGTCAGAAAAGGGGGCGCTAGCCAAAAAAAGATTGGGAAATACTGCTATAACATAACCCTATTTATAAAATCACTACTTATTAGTTTTACCCATGATGTCTATCTTAAAATATTTTCTTACTTTTACTTTACTTTCTTACTGTCAAAATAGGTTCAGGTCTCATTGTTTAAATTTCAATGCTTCCTTGTGCATATAAATTAAAGAACAAGTTTCAATTACAGGAAGAAGTCATTGGGATTATATTTTGTGTAAGATTTTAGAATTAGATCCCGTTGCAGTTAAAGATTGCGCAAAATTGCAGTTCAAAAACAAATGTACTCCTGCAATTAGTGCGAGATATCATCAATGGAGTGTGTTACAAGCATTATGAAGAACATCTTGAGCAACAAAAAGGTCTTCCAAATGGTAATGTTTGCGCTGCAAAAGAAAATATGGAAGAGGAACAATAATCAAATCTATATTTGATTATCATTTCAATTCAAAAAAGCACAGTAGCACACTCATGTTTTGGTTCGTAATTCAAGCTTTCTGGGTTTTTATTTGATTAAATTTATTTATTTGTGAGCAGACACGAAGTCCATAGTATGAACGCACACACTCTGCAGAACGCAGGTCGATAAAAACAGACAAAACAGCACATAGTACAAGGCATTGAAGCCGGCGGAATCACATGGTTACAGACACTTTTTGCAACTGCATTGAAGACAGGGTTACAGACACATTCTTAACACTAAAGTTAGCTAACACGTAACACTTGTTACAAAACTACTGCGTAGTAGGGTGCCAATTCCTATATTGATCAAGTCTAGGTGAAATGCAGAAGCATTGCGGCATGACACGGCATCAAATCAAACGGAAACAGCAAAGTTCGATCATTCATTAACAGAGTATCATGCGATCATAGTGTTCAAAGAATAGGGACGAATACAAACAATCTGACTGCATGAAAGCATGTAAGCATATGTTGTTAGATTTTCTGCATCTTTCGAGAAACAGGTACGTGTATTTTTGTAACAGAGCCTCAAAGGTAGGAATCTTACATTGAACCTGGTGGCTACTAACACTCGCTCTCCAGGGCAGGTTGTATAGAGCTCTGCATCCAAAATGATATGCCACACGCAATCTCTGCATGCATGACTTCCTGAATTTACACCATAATTGAGATGCATACATGGGCGTACAAAAGGAACGAAAAAGTACGTTTTTAACCGTATTGGCACATCGGGAAAAGGAGGCTCGCAGCTTGTTTGCTGCACAACATTGATATCGCAGTTGTCTCTGAATGTCTTTGTCATCTGAGAGCTCAGTATCCAATACAATCCCCAGATATTTGTATTGGTTAACAGCTTTTACGTTTTGACCACCCAATGTCAACAATGGAGTGACTGTGCTTTTTGCACTTTTATCATTAAACGTCATACAAACAGTTTTGTTGCAGTTGAAAATAATCCCATGCGATTCTGCATACGCCTGACACACATCTAGTATTCTTTGCAAGCGACGTACACTTGGACAAAACACAAATATCATCAGCAAACATCAAGTGATTTAATAAAACTTCACCAATATAACACCTCGCTTTAATGTTGTTTAATTCATTGGACAAATCATCTAAATAAACAGCAAACAAGTATGGACTCAGTACCCCCCTTGTCTAACCCCATTAGACACATGAAACAGTTCAGAAAAATGCTTGCCCCATTTTATTTGCATCGTTTGTTCCTTGTACCAATGTTTCAGTAAGCGCACAAAACACACTGGCACCTTTCTTTGAATTAGTTTCTCAAATAATTTCATGCGTAGTACTCAATCGAATGCTTTCGAGGCATCTAAAAACACAGCATGCGCAGATGAACCATGGGTTACAAAGTGTGAAGCACTCTGCTTCAACAAAAATGTACATTGATCAGTACTGTGACCAGCCTTAAAACCAGGGCTGTGGAGTCGGAGTCGAGGAGTCGGAAGGATTTTCAACCTGAGGAGTCGGAGTCGCAGAAAATTTTAACGACTCTGACTCTGGGCAGACCTTTTGCTCACCAATTGTGACTGTTTGTGCCACAAACGTGCGTAAGCGACACACTTGGCAATTTAAGCAGCTTGACGCTTCAACAAGACATGGCTATTCAGACAGGCGGCAGAGCACTAACTTGCATACCTTCACTCAGGGGCCATTCCAGATCAGCAGCGCCCCTTGGGCTCATCACGCAACCTACACTTTGTGAATGCAACCGTTCAGGGCTTGTATCACTGAAATTTCCATTTGCTCATTCTGGTTGGCACTATCATTGCTCTGTGATGTTGGCTACGCAACAATGAATGAGAGTTCTCATGGGAGCTCGTCCACTGTTACGTAACGCACGTCACAGAACGATGATAACGCCAGTTAATCCTCCACGTCTTAGGCTCATTCATATTAGCCCGAGTTACCATACAGTTTATCGTTCGTTTGACATTATTCTCTAATGGGTACTGTCCATTGGATTGGAATTCAAATCCAATGTTCCATGCAAACCCATTGCTTCGAAAAAACATTCAATCTGATATGAATTAAATTGAAAAAATACTTAATTGCAGAGGGCAGCTCGGGCTCCAATGGATGAGCCCAAGTAAAGAGCGAGCGAACGTATTCGAGAGAGCCGTTGTTGCGAACGATATTTTTGCTGCCGACATATGAATTTAAATGTTTTTGCACAAAGACTTTTCCCCGTAAACATGTGCTGGTGTTGGTTGACTTGTCAACACTCGACATTCCACAGACCGACTCGATTTGAATGAGTAAGCGGCAACTAAAAAAATGCACTGTGACCTCAATCCCCAGTAAAACAGACACTCGGATTTCGTTGCGTTGTCAGGTAGCCTTGCACTTTATTGCGCAGCATCGGCGAAGCACGATGACTGTCTGATCGTGAACGATAATCCCGACCTATGGTTTCTAGTCATACTTCTCCTACTGGTTCGCAACGATTTGATCCAATTACTTGAAGACAACACAGCAGCATTGCTTGGTCTTCTACGTACATTAGCAAACATCCTTAAAACGTTAAACAGACAAATAAGTTTCTTAAAACAAACAAATATTCCTTAAAACGAGCAAATGAAATTCGGTTCTTTTGTGGTACAATTCCAATCGTATTCACTTGGAAGTTCTATCGCAACATTTTTGTGATAAAAAAGCCATGTTGACTAATTCTCAAACCTTGCAAATTTGTTATACTTAAGTGAAAGCAAGGTAGTATGAAGTGTTTAGATAACGAAGAGAAAAGTGATTGCTCCCAAGGGATTAAGCTAAAACTTAAACAAATTTGTTTTACTTTCTTGGTTGGTAGTTTGTGGATTTTGACCTGTATAAAAGCTTACTTGCAACATGTTCATTTGGCCATCTAAGGAAAAATATAGCGACACATGTACGTTCAACAGAGCTGAAGCTTGACAGCGTTCGACCGTAAAAAGTTGTTTCAATGAAGTCATTTGAGAGAGTATGCCCGAGTGAGTTTATCAACCGCGTTGCGCAATATGTGCACATGCTCACCGATAGAAATGCATACATTTTTCAATTTTACATGTTTACTGATGTCCTTTGCAAGGTATCTGCTTTAAAATC
>Ga0210059_1002587_pt1 | contig 28447 bp, 22 predicted proteins | sample Ectturendosymbi2_FD_188042 | JGI IMG/M metagenome (GOLD analysis project Ga0210059, IMG submission 188042) | Ecteinascidia turbinata endosymbiont from Florida, USA - Sample 2 (SPAdes) (version 2) | ecosystem: Host-associated > Tunicates > Ascidians > Unclassified | place: Key West, Florida...
TTGCACACAGGGCTCGTTGCACACAGGGCTCGTTGCACACAGGGCTCGTTGCACACAGGGCTCGTTGCACACAGGGCTCGTTGCACACAGAGCTCGTTGCACACAGGGGCAAACACTTCATATTAAGAGATGTTTACAAATACGGGTCAAAACTGAGATAAATCGAAATTGCTGAGTGCATTTACTTTAAAACATGGTGACTTTGCGTAAACTCGTAAACAATCACAAGTTGTTCAAACAATCGCGCTGAGCCCGAACGTAGACTTTGAAACCTGTTCAAAATATTGCCTTTATCAAAATCTCTTCGCGATCTTCGCATAAACAGTTGTGTGCAAATTGATCCATTTACACTGACTAAACGAAAATCTTTTAAGGTGCAAAATGAAGTTCCTGTTCGTGAAACGCGTTGTGTTGGTAGCAACACGACATTCACCAACGTTCAATTTTGCCTTGGTTTCCGTTTCTAAAGTGGATCAGTTCTTCCAAAAGCATCACGTAAGTTGCAAATTAGTCAGACTGCCTAACTATAATTCCAATACCAACTCACAAGCAACATGTTCAGTAACCTGAAGCAGGTGCTAGTAGCTAACACTTGTTGGCCACAACAGCCGCATACTGTCATTACAGCCATGTTTTCCCAGAGCGAACTCATGTAAACATGCTTCGGAGCACACCCTGCGGTTTTGAAACACGCTTCGGAACACATCGTGCGTTTTTGAAACACGTTGCGCAGCACACCCTGCCGTTTTGAAACACGTTTCGGAACACACAATGCGGTTTTGAAACGAAACAAGTTCGACAAATGAAGACTGATAAGAAAGCAGCCACTCCCAACTCGTGATCTGAATGAACTCACTGGTCGCGTCTTCTTCGGCGTCTTTATTTTCGGCATAGTTGCGAAGAAAATCAGCAAAAGCTCCGTTCTTATCAAGTAATTCGTTGTAATTTCCGACCTTTGGACAGTTATGAGCCAGAATTAAGTTGGGATTCTTATATAACCAGATCACGTGGTGTGCAAGCGGTGAGAAATGGTGAAATACCAAAATGTTGCGAAAAAGACTGCTGTCTACCTTTACTTTCATGGGCGTGACGTTTATTTTTAACATAGCATCCTATGCAAAAAACAGAACGATGATGCAACATCAGCTTTAGAGCCGCGCGTTTTCGCAGCAATGACATCAAACACGTGGTCAACATATTTCCTTATTGAAGTTTTGTTCACGAAATCAGAATGCGCTGAGTCATCGCGCTGACGTTGCACAGTCAACAATAACTTTCTTTGCCGTTGCGTCAAAAAGTAAATGAAATTGTGTCACAAAGCAAACGAAACACAAGTAACGTACAAAACCATCTTCACAACCGCGCATTTTCTTAGAAAGGACGCCACCGACGTGGTCAATATTTGCTCATTAGTTCACAAAATCAGAATCCGCTGAGTCATCGCGCAAACACTGCACAGCCAGCATTTGTTTCATTTACCGTTGCTTGAAATGATAAATAACTTCAAAACGACATATCCGGTGATACATTTCGTTTTCAACAAACATATCGCTAAGGTTGAAACATTCCACTGAATCGATATCTACTTCGCAACAACACTTCTGACTTACAATAACTCACTGCAGTAGAGTTTTGAAATAGCTCGAAAAAGAAAGTCGTGGTTTCCGATTGGTGTTCAGCGCTTCACTAAGTGTGAAATAATTCTTTTGCGCAAAATGACAGCATATATTTCTTTAAAACTGTACACGTCCTTTTAAAGGAAAACAAATGATAAAACCATCATTAGAGGAGGCTGCAATCGAGGATGTGAGCGCAGAAATTTTCCGACCTAACTCGCAAAACAAAAAAAAATCCGTCCAGAAAAAAATCTGGACGTTTAAATAAAAAAGTCATAACATGAAAATTTGCATATCTGAATCAAAGCTTTGCAGCTCGATGTAATGTTCCCATCAAGGTCCTCGCTTTTCTAAGAAACTTCCATCTCAAGCGACCACTGCAATGAACCAGGACTACAACCGTCATCATGCAGTAGCTTTACAAAGCTTATATTCGGCATAGCGCTGGGAATGGGAGAGGGAAACGAAGATCTTGTTTTGCTGTTTTTTGCAACATTTCCTCGACAGGATCGTCTAACACCCCACATCTTTTGTAATCCCCATTACAGACGATTTCCGAGTACATTCTCAAGTTACTCGCATTTGAGATATGCAGGCAATGTGGAACGTAGAAAAAACGATGATTCATTTTCTGCGAATGAAGATCCAAAATTTTGTCTTACTTCACTAATCCTCCCATTAATCAAAACACTGATCTTACTTGAGTTATCCTCCAATCAATAAGAACACTGATCTTACTTCAGTAATCCTGCAATTAAAGCACTGACCTTACTTCAGTAATCCTCCCATCAACCAAAATAATTACCTTATTTCAGTTATCCTCCAATCAATCAAAACACTGATCTTACTTCAGTAATCCTCAAATCAATCAAAACACTGATCTTACTTCAGTAATTCTCCAAGCAATCAAAACACTGACCTTACTTCAGTAATCCTCAAATCAATCAAAACACTGATCTTACTTCAGTAATGCTCCAAGCAATCAAAACACTGACCTTACTTCAGTATTCCTCAAATCAATCAAAACACTGATCTTACTTCAGTAATTCTCCAAGCAATCAAAACACTGACATTACTTCAGTAATCCTCAAATCAATCAAAACACTGATCTTACTTCAGTTATCCTCCAATCAATCAAAACACTGATTTTACTTCAGTTATCCTCCAATCAATAAAAACACTGATCTTACTTCAGTTATCCTCCAATCAATCAAAACACTGATTTTACTTCAGTAATCCTCAAATCAATCAAAACACTGATCTTACTTCAGTTATCCTCCAATCAATCAAAACACTGATCTTACTTCAGTTATCCTCCAATCAATCAAAGCACTGACCTTACTTCAGTTATCCTCCAATCAATAAAAACACTGATCTTACTTCAGTTATCCTCCCTTCAACCAACACAATTATCTTATTTTAGTAATCCTCCCACCAATCAAAACACTGATCTTACTTCAGTCATCCTCCCATCAACCAACACAATTATCTTATTTCAGTAATCCTCCCCACCAATAAAAACACTGATTTTACATCAGTAATCCTCCAACCAATCAAAACAATTATCTTATTTCTGTAATCCTACCATCAATCAAAAGAATGATCTTATTTCAGTAATCCTCCCATCAACCAACACAATTATCTTATTTCAGTAATCCTCCCCACCAACAAAAAAACTGATCTTACATCAGTAATCTTCCAATCAATCAAAACAATTATCTTATTTCAGTAATCCTCCAATCAATCAAAACATTGATCTCACTTCAGTAATCCTCCCATCAACGAACACAATTATCTTATTTCAGTAATCCTCCCCACCAATCAAAACAATGATCTTACTTCAGTAATCCTCTAATCAATCAAAACAATGAGCTTACTTCAGTAATCCTCCCATCAACCAAAACAATGATCTTGTCCACTTGGGTCAGGAAAGCCACGCCGTGAGTCACAAGGATTCTAGTCTGTTGAAAAAAGTAACTTTCACATAAAACTGAGTTGAAAAAAGTGCTAGTTTCCTGATCAGCCGCTCTGGTTCTTTCTGTTGACGGCCTCAGCGAAAAGCACCCCTGGTCCAGAAGAACATATTTCATGGTCTTGCAAATTTAACAACATGTTGCAAACCACAACTCGCTTAAAACGCATTTAATCATCTAAATCTAAACAACCGCAAATATAGCAATGCGAGTCAACAAAAGGCTGATATCAAAAAGTGCCATGAACCTAATTTGCTTCAGCGAAGCTCAGAAACTCTTCGCTTCACTCTAATTTGTTTGTGTTAAGCATTTTAACGCCGGGTTACCTTCTTCCTGAGACAGCCACGTGGTCCGAGGACATTGTCGAAGATGTTCTTTCCCACGTGAGAATCAACTGCACTCAGAGGATCGTCGAGCAAATAGACCTGAAGATGCAGAACATGAAATATTAAGACCCTACGTCGAAGTAAAAGAACTCCTTCACATAGTGTTTGTCAATCACTTTGCGTATGTTTCGCAAACATGTGGCACACGCATAGAACGTTCTACAAATTCGAGTAACATCCTGAGTACATTAACAGCGGCAGGTCAATCAATCAGCAACGCCATCAAATCAGCAAAGCTATGAATTTCGAGCAAAGAAACATTCACTCATGTGAATCCAAGCATACCAGACTGGGTGTGCCAAGAGCAACATCTTATTCGAATAACATTCGCCAACATTCTGACTCAGTCAGGACATACTCAACGAAATGCGTACCTCTGCATCCTGGTATACGGCTCTTGCAATGGACACCCGTTGTTTCTGTCCACCAGAAAGGTTGATGCCCTGAACACAGGATATAAATTATCGCCATAAGAACTGACTGCGTGTCAAGCAGCACTGAACATTTAAAGCTTGAAAGTTTACTCGCATGACGTGTTACCAGCGACAAGTCATCAACACCAGTGACGTCACAGAATTTTCGTTTATCTTTGAATAGGAAAATACACAGCTGCGTATTCGTTTCATGAAACTTATGTAATACCATAACCGCCACAAATAGGAAAAATATCACATGCAAATGAACGTTTTGCAGAAATAGACGAAATCTAACGGGTTGTGTGACTCAGCACGAACCTCAGTGGAAAGACGGAAAAAGATTTTTGTCATGCTCGAAATCGGTAGGAATTTTAATATGATTTACAAGCAACAGATCTTTCTGGCAGTGTTGTTGGTTCCAGATACTAAGAAAAGTGAAAACATTTGTCCCTTGAACTCACAATTTAAGATAAACCTACAAATGGATTAACTTAAACATACACTAACAAACAGTTGCTGTTGTCACAAATCGTTGTCCTGGTTTGAAGTTTTGAACTTTGTAATGTTAATTGCGTGTATTGACACGATTTGAAAAAGAAAACGTTAAAGTCATAAAAGAATAGGCATAAATTAAAAACAGGATCTGAATTGCAACAAGTAAAAACCAGGAGTCTGTTATATTGACAGATGAGCTTGCTGCACGCAGGGCTTCAAAACCACTATTAGCAATTGAGAAAATTCAGTAGGTGTCTGAACCCACAAATAAAACCACTGATTTTAACTCACGAACTATACTTGGTGCTTGTGCTGTTCATGGTGCGATTTTCGCAACAAAAACGAAGCAGCGTTCTCAGTCCCCCCTCCCCATAACTTACTCGTTCACCAATTTCGGTTTCATCGCCACCAGGCAACATCTCGAAGTCTTCTTTCAGTTCACACGCCTCGACAGTGTCCTGGTACTTGCAAAGGTCCAGCTTTTGGCCGAATAAGATGTTTTCGCGGACGGTCAAGTTCTGGATCCAAGCCTGCTGGGCCACGTAGGCCACCGAGCCCTGCCAAGGGCCACGTGGAAAATTTAGTTTATCAGCAGCAGTTATCAAAACTGCAACAAAGTTGGGAAAAACGTAGTCTTGAACCACAAACCATTTACAATTTATCAACTTCCAGGACGTTAACGTCCTAAGGCGTTAAGGCTTACAACCCAGATTGGGTTTCGTTGCTGATAACGCGTGCCACTACTTTGCTGGTGTTTCCCAGTCGAATTCTAAAACAAGTTCCTATACGGGATTTCATACTATATGACCTAAAACGTAACATTAAGGACCGACTGGAAGTACATTCTTACAGACATCTGTTATTATTACCGTAGACACCGGTTTGGAGTTGTGAGTCACAAACATCTTTGTTATCGTTATAGAGGCGATTAATTTTGATTTTTGAAAAACGTTTTTACCGCTAAAATGTACAACCTGCATTGAGCCGCGAATGCAGTGCTTCAAAATAGGTAATGCATGACGCAAGATACCTGAACTGCAACGTATCCGCTTTCTTTCTCCATGTCTCCGAGCAAGGCGGATACCAGGGACGATTTTCCGCAGCCAACTTGGCCAACAACGGCCACCAGGGACCCTTTCTCAATCTCGAAAGATATGCTGCAACAAGCACAGGCGTAAACGTGTTCATCACGGATTTGGTCCAGATCAGTTAAAGAAGGACAGGTGAATGGGAAAAATCAGGAAAATTGCGGCATCAAGTCCACGTAAGCAGCAAAAAACACATATGTTAGGTGCCATCTAAGTAGCAACATGTCATACATTGGGCGCCATGCAAGTAGTAACTTGCCACAAAAGAAAGAAAGCTAACAGATGTTAGTTCAACAAATTTTTAACAACTAGCAACATGCCAAACCCCGCTGTTTCCAACATAAGTTAGTATTAAAAAAAGGAATGGGACAAAAACAAACAACATGGCAAGACATTCGTTTACTCGTTCAAGACAGTGGCTTCATCTTTTCCCCACGAAAAGCTCCCGTTCTCGACTTTGATCGCTCGGTCAGTGAAAGCATTCCGATCAACGTTCTTCTGGTCGAGCTCATCATGCGACAAGAACTTCTGCAATCGCCTCAAACTGACGTTCGCCTGGATGTGAACAATGAAGAAAACCTCTGTTTTTCGAAGATATGAGTCTGATTCATAGTAAAAGAACATTTTTAATACAATTTCCCAGTAGACGTTCCAAACAACTACTGCAGCATGTTTTTTTCACATAGTCCAAGCTCTACACAAACACACGATTCTTTATGATTTCACGGCACAGATATCACGATTTGACGCACAGCAATCGTGATTCACGGTACAGCAATCACGATGAAGCTCAACTACAGCAGAAGGGTAACTTGCGTGTACAATAGTAAACTCAAAAAACACAACATCACAGAGGTACCTGAACGAGGGAGGATACCACGTTCGGCAACATCATGAGGGGGAAGCGGAGGATGTTGAAGAGGGAAATTGAGACGAACGCTTTCTCGGCGTTTAGGATGTGGTGGGGGTCCGACAGAACGTAGACGGCGAATGTGGTCAAGGACACCTGGGAACACTCGTCCTGCTTTATCACATTCACACTGTGCTTTAATATGATTCACTGAGCAGCGAAACACCTTCAGTGACCCATGTTATTCGCTCTAAGCCAGAGTTTACTCCACAAAGCCTTGGGAAAGACGACTTAAGTTCCTATCCACGTGGGCATGATCCCTTTTAACCAGAACCGTGCTTTAGCTGCCGGGCCGATGAGAAGGCTGCGAGTCGGTTGGTCAGCACAGACGGCCAGACTTGTTTATGACGAAATTTACAAGCGACATACAGAGCAGCCGTTTCAGCAGCGATGCGTCAGATCGTGATCCATTGAGCGAAGGACGTACGCCATGCTGTTCACTGGCAGCATGATATACATGCATTTTAAATGTAAGCAACGTCGAGCCGCACCATGGAGAAAAAACGCTGAGAGCAATAGGTTAACGGTTCGAAGACCGCAACTCGCAACAGGGAAGCGCTTGAAGTCGACTTACAAGAAACGGGGCGCAAAGATAAACAAAGGAAGTCCCGGCGTTGATGTTCGCTGCTTTCTGCAAGAGCTTCATTTCTTTATTGCGCAGATCCAGGATCTTTTCCTGCGGGAAGAAAAACGCCGAAGACCTTTGAAGTGAGTCGGTGCAAAGGTGATGGAGGAACTCGCATAAACAGCAGCCGCATCAATGATGCAGTTGAAAAAACTGTTTTCAAAGCGACATTCAGCCAATCCTAGCGATTTTAAAACAGCAAATCTGATGATCTGGTTCCCTTCGCAAAGAATGGTCTGCATCGGCGAAAACACAAACTCGGGAGGCGTATCAAATCAAAGTCAACATTGTGTATATGCAACAAGCAGCTGATATTCAAGATAAAGGAAGCTTAGTCGTATCGCAAAAACATTTTTTCCAACTTTTAGGTTTCTTAATTTAGGTTTGCAGCAGTTGCACGTCGTACATGAAGCGAACACAATCAGCCTTCTGCAATGATGAATCATCAAGAAAAATCTTCGCTATAGCGATAGTTTACTGAAGACATACTGTACATCAGGCGAGAATGCAAAATCATATTGTTGATGGGCAATCACTACTACCCGGTATCAAACGAGTCCTGACAAGCGAGGCAAGTGAGTTACTTCAAACGACATTTCCCACGCATGCATTTTCAGAACTTTTATTCCATTTAAGACTTCGTTCATCAACTTGATTCTCTTGTCCTTGTATTCCATTTGCTTGACCTGATAAAAACATACCAGCAAACTGTTTGTCCTTCCAACAAGCACCTCTTGACATCTTGCTATTCGGACAAGCACATCTTGATTTTGACATCAGCGGGATTTCGTAAAGTCTTAACGCACGGACGCACACAAACTACAAACCAGCACCGCTTTCGTTCAACAGCAGTCTCACCTGAAGCTTGTGGACTGTTCGCGCGATAAGGACGTTGAATGGGATGAGCAGGACCATAACTGCCAGGCCGGCCAGGGTCGAGGGGCCCAAAGTACCCCAGAGGAAGTACATGGCCAATATGATCTGAAAAGGACCTGCAGAACCAGGAAGACGTGGAGCTGTGATAAGCATTAACCAAACCAACAAAGCGACAGTAATGATGACATAACAAAGACATTTATGATGATGCGAGAAAAGTATATTTGCGCGCATAACCACAAGTCTATATATAACCGCGAATGGTAGAACAAAAATGTCGATTCACTCCCGAAAAAACTTCCGTTCAATCAACCAATAGCATCAAGACACGTCACGCGCTTACCTGACCACAGAATATTGACGTAGGACATGAGATCCTGGAACCTCTGTGCGTCCACAGACATCAAGTTAACAATTTCTCCCACTGTGCTTTCTTTGCGAGCAGAGTTAGTGATGAGCAAAGCCTGCGCGATGTAAGTAGAAATTTCAGTGACGTGGTTGAAACATACAGCATGTTGAACCACTGTCCGGGAAAGAATGCATCAAACAACGAATAAATGTTCAAGGTCTACAAACCAGAAGCGATCCATATTCGAGGATCAAAGAGAAACGGGAGATATCGCCTCAACGAGGAGAAGCAACATGATTGTGTTGCACGTACAGGTAAAAGAAGAGAAAATATGTTGTTGAGGTTGAAAATGCAACAAGAAAAAAACGGTCCATCAGCGCGCAAATTTGATGAAGGATATCCCCTATTACAGGGTGTAAGCGGCCGAAGATGGACCGAGTTGGAGATGAGCAAAACCTGTGTGACGTCGGTAGAGATGTCATTGACGTTAGTCTCCGTCACTGACATCAGGCTGCCACAGCAGGCAGCCCGTTAGGTTTCCGGTAATGAATTCACCAAAGACCGGCTCAACCTTTAAAGTTTGTACATGATAAACGCTTCAGCTCCAAAGATCACAGCACAGTGGCGCGTTTATCGCCTCCAGCGTAGGGGCTAGCAGGACTCCTCTGCACAGAAGATGGAGATTCCTAGTTGGAGGTCATTAACTGTTCTTTTTTCGCACAGAAACTGAGAAAACCTGATTTAGCACCGATGTCACTGCAGGGCCTTCACTATGGCCGAGAAAAGCAGCCGAAGATTAACATGGTGCAATTTTGGGCCAAAGTTTTGTTTCGATTTCACGGCGCTCTTTTCGGACAACGCACCTGACCAAATGACGATAGTCACACTTCAGCAAGCAGCCACGTGGTTCCGAGTCACGTGGTCGCTTTGCCCCGTGTGACAATTCCGGTCAAAATCGAACATCTATGGTAAATTACACTGACGTTTTACAAACATCTTGTGAAAAGTTTGAATCAATCAGAAAGTAAAGTGCTTCAACTATGTTGTATATACGTGGCAACTTGCATCCTCTGAAGTGCGTGTGTCAGACTGTAAATAAATTTTCTACCCGCTGGAACGTTCACCACAGTGTGTGCAACTCGTTTGACGCAAGACCGATAACACAAGGCGGTCCTGTTAAAACACTTCAAAAGACACCACAATTTAACAGAAAAACCACCAAATTCACAATGTTTTCAAGTTATATTTATGGAGCAAGCCAAAACTACATCTCCCGATGAATGTGAAGATAAATGGTTTCATAATTTAACGCTAAAATTAACATTCGAAAAATGGACAGCCCGTCTCGTTTGCTTCAAGAGCTCTCATCCCAACGGAAGAGAAGATTGCACAAATATAAGTTTCTTTCTATAGTTTGTGCAGGCCAAAAGTTCACTCATTACATTCTAGATCGGAACGTGCTGACAATCCACTCAGATCACAAGCTTTTGGAAGCAATCTTCAAAAAAACGTTAATAATGGCTCCGAAACGACTGCAAGGGATACTACAACTGCAGAAAAACAATTTATCGGTAATTTACAAACCTGGAAAAAGAATATCTATAGCTGATATGCTTTCAAGGGCTGCAATTCTATAGCAAGATCTACAAGACAATGATAATTATGTTCTTATCCGCTGAGTTAGTGTCATTCAACACGCTTGATGACGTTCGCGTTTCAGATGTAAGTTCAAGAGAAATCGCAGAGGCCAGTCGCCACAATGATGACCTGCAGCAGATGGTTGATTACATCAGACACGGATGACCAACTAGCATGAAGCAGTGTGCTAACGCATTAAAATCCTACTGGGCATTCCGCGATGAACTTGTAGAAGATCAATGTATCATCACGAAAAGGTCCGAAAATTTTGATACCAGCGGTGGTGCACCGTACAATGCTTGATAAGATACGCTATAGTCACGTTTAGTGCTGATTCATGTTTGTGGAAAGCTCGCGGTGTGTTGTTCTGGCCGGGTGTGGCGAAAGTGGTTCACGACTACGTTTCCAGCGGTTCACGACCACATTTCCGCCATGTGCAATGAGTTTCAACCAGCAAAAAAAGGAAGCACTGATTCCTCACGAAACATCGAAAACGCCATGGACAGAAGTGGCAGTGGATTTATTCACTTCTGATGCAAATAATTACGTTGTCGCTGTGGATTAATTGTTTTTACATTTTTCGCTCTGGAACAGTTGCAAGATACCACCGCGACATGTGTAGCGGAAGCGCTGAAGCGATCGTTCGCAACACATGATATTCCAGTGACCGTTCAAACCGACAACGCCGGCAGCTGGTGTCGGAAGTTTTTTAAAGAGTTTGTCCGCGAGTGTAAGTTCAACCACATCACATCCTCAGTGTATTACGCCCAGAGTAATGGCAAGGCAGTATCAGCGAAGTGAAAATGGCGAAGTCACTCCTTCAGAAAGCGAAGAGGGATGGAAACGACATTTGCGCTGTTCCAGGGTCACCATATCTCAAGAGGCAAAATTCCTGACAGTCTCAATGGCTGCTTTTCGCGGCAAGAAACAGCGCTATGCGGCATTTTTCAGTATGTTCTTACAACTACCATCCACCGCAAAGGAGCATCACTATCCCAGAAGAAAAATATCACAGAATTGTTACACAATAGGCTACAAACGATAAAAAACTAATAAGGGCATACTTTTCTCTCCCAATCCTGACTATTCCAATTTTTCAGAGAATCTAATGATTGAATCCTTTGAAACTGTCGAAATTCTGGATGTTAAATGATTTTTCAAAATTATTTTCGGACACAAATGTTAACACCGAAATTCCGGACATGTCCGGAAATTTCCGGACGTATGGCAACCCTAGTCTATTTATCGGAATAGCGAAACGTGACCACACAAGGACTGAACTCTTCGCCATGGCAACGCTTCACTTCCCTGAAACTGATTGGCTCTTCCTTGATTGACAAAAAGTACAATCGCATGAAACGCTTCTGCGGTCGCCCTTCAAAGCCGTTGCCCGAAATTAATACCTGGCGAACTGATGCCAATGCACCATCCGGGCAACAAACGATGTTTACTCGGCAAATGTATAAAATGGTTGCGCCAAGATCGATTGTGGTTGAAGTAAAGAATGTTCGTTAACTTTAAATCATTGTTGTTGACGCCGCGCCGGTGTTAATTACATGACGGAGTAAATAAGAACACGCAGGTGGTCTGATTGCCAGCGAGTACACTGACACGTTACATGTTTGCGATGACTTTCGTCCGTCATTATGCTCATCAGTTGTTACAAATTACCGTAAAGTAACACGGGTTGCCGGCTTTGGTATATTCTACAAGATAGAAACAGTTGCCACCAGTTGTACACTAATTCACTTTTTTGGGGGTATATAATTGGTCTCCATGTTGAGTGACATTGTTCAGGCAAATTTTGTTCTGTTCGACAATCATTTTTACGGGTTTTGGTTTTGACGGTGGAATGCTTCTCCAGAGCACATTCGTGATCCTTTTCTTGCAATGTCTTTGCACAAGCTTGGGAAAAGTGCTTTCACATCAACCGTCACAATGTTAAACACTGGTTTTTGCTTTTCAGTCCCAGGTGTTTTGGTTAGGCGTTCTTTCCACTTGAGCAAGTCTCCAATGTATCGACGGCCATCTTTTGACAAAACTTAATTGGACCGTTTTTGCGAACGTTTGCACTACTAGGTTTCAGTATGAATTCTGGAAATGCAGTAATGCGTGACGTGCTGATGTTCCCAACAGATTGCAGCAAGCGTATCGGTATGTGTCTTTGACATCAACGCTCAATAAATTCTCCGGGGTTAGCTTGTGTGTCTTGAAAGGCGGGTAAGCTGGTGTATTGCAACGAAAAAAACTTAGCTGATGCACCGTTGAGTTTGCGGTCTAAGCTGCTTTTCCATATCATTCCAGTTGTATCTAGCAGCAGTTCATCTCTCACTGCACCCAGGTCCCACGAGAGGAGAGCGCAGCCGGTTTGCTGCACCAGGCCCGTAAGAGTCTAAGAGACCCATGAGCCTCAGAGTTCAAAATTAAAATGGGAAATTGTGCATAAAGTTTTTAGTGCTATAATTGCATTCATAGTCTTGCACAAATTAGTTGACTAAAGTTGTTGTTTCAGTCGTTGTACAATGTATCGCCATCTCTTCTGGCGTGCGCTTGGGAATAAATCAATTGCTGCAATTTCATTGTTAGCCCAATGCACAAGTACTGCGTGACATATCGGAACGGTCGAAAAATATGTTTTGTGATGTCACGTAGGATTTTAATCAGTTCAGTAGTGTTATAGAATGAAGCCAGTTCTTTCTGCTGTGTCTAGTTGAGGGCCATACATGTTGGAATTTCTGTGATTTTTAATGGCAGATATCACACCTAAAAGCAAGGTCGCACTGTTACGCTTTCGGAACACTCAAACTATACGCAAACAGCCATTGCAAATTGTAAGTAAGCAAGGAAGGCGAGTTTTGGCCTACAGAAGGTCTTGATACATGCTGGAATTCACATGAGCTCAGGTGCAGTGCGACCCCGCCTACCGTAGGTTGGCAAAAAGTTAAGAAACCGTTGAAAAGCAGCTTCTTAATCAGAAAATGAAGAAAAGGTTAGAATGGGCAAAAAACATAACTATTGGACTGTAGAAGACTGGACAAAAGTGTTGTTTTAGCATGTAAGGCATTTTTTCCTTGAAGGAAGCACAGCAGATTTGTCACAATCAGGAAGGGTGAGCAGTTAAGTCCTGCCAATTTCAATGAGGTACTAAAGGATCCCCAAAAGAAGATGTTCTGGGGCAGTTTTAGCTGTTCTGAAGTAGGTTCACTTATGCCAGTTGAAAAATTGCGTACGCATGTGTCCGAAAAATTTGCCGGGAAACCCATGCACGTGTGTTGGAAATCTTCGTGCACAATTTTGTAAGGGCTGGATATTGCGTGGGCTCGTTTCAAAAGCGAAATTACAAGATTTCTTTTATAATGCTACGGAACAAAACTGGACAAGTTGCTGTACAGACCTGTATGCGTGGGCTTTCGATGCGTTCGCATAGCAGTACCAGATTTGCAACGTTCAACAAGCACATCAAGAAAGGGCATACAACCGTTTGCTTTTAATTCCATGGTGAAGTGAAAATTACCATGCACGGCATTAACTTTGGGAAAAAATCCTCTAATTGCCCGGTTGGACATGCATTAAGTGTGAATTGTGATTAAGATGTATATTTATACACCTGGCTATTATTGGTTAGTATAAATGCAGGCCTAAGCTTACTAAAATTCCAAATGGCAAATTTGATTTTAATTTTTTTCTATTGCCATCTATGAGATGCTTGTACATCATCATTAAGTCAAGAAGTAAAAATGCAGGACGTTTTTACTAAATTCTTGTCCTTCTATTACTATATTAGGGTTATAGAACTATTAACTTTGCAAGTGAGAATTGCTATATCTTACTATTATTGTTAAATTTGAAGCATAGTTATGAACTTCGCAAAGCAACTGTGTCATGTGCACTCTTTGTGATAAGCATGAGACATTTTTAAGTTAACTAATAACATTCATAAATGGTTATAATGTAAAATAACAAATAAAGCGTAGTATTTTCATAGTATTGAAAAGCTAATGAAGCTCTGGATCAGATATCATTCATAAGTTATAAGGAGGCACAAAACAGGTCTCGCACCAGCATATTGTTTTTCCTCTAGGCTTTTGAGTGCACCCATAGCATGGAGTTCGATAACAAGGTTGTTACAATAGTTTTTCTTCTGTTAGTTTAGTCAGTTTGCTTAGAGTATCTTTGTCCCTTCGGTAAATTGTTCTTGGTTCGGTGTGTGTCCAACACCAAAGATTTTATATTTATGTTCCTTAATTTTACAAAAATCATTTCCACGTAAGTTTTGGTTTCTTCATCAATTTTGTTTTTCCCTTGTCGGATCCACTGCAGAGATTTTGGTAATTGTCAATTTGTTGGTAACACAAAGTCAGCGTCATTCATATCTATCTCCAAAGCACCGCACGAAAACATTATGTACGTCTGACATGGTGCCAGGCATTGAGTCATTGCGCGTTTTCAACCGACCTACCCCAATTAGGTGTTGGGCCAAATCGTATTCATTTGCAGCTTAGTTGAGGTTTGCCGTGATCATCAAGTTTGTTCCAAATCACGTTTTGAGATTTTGCCAACACATCTTGCATTTTGCGAAACCTAAGACGTTTCCTGCAGCGTTGAATATCTCTGGCACGTTTCCGGCGTGTTTTATTCTGGGCGAGCTTGGCTAAGCCCTGCCGTACAATATGGCGGGCTGTTTATTGCGTATCCAGATGAACTTTTTGTAAATCACAGGTAGGTCTTGTCGCATACGTTAATGGCGCACCTTTCACCATCGTTCAACATTTTCAACGCTTCTGTGTCGCCTTTAGCGATTTCTTTCAATTTAAGTACATCGTGACGCAAATTTCTATTTTGTTGCTCGATCAACAAGTCAAAGTCAACTTGTTCCGGCGGTTGGACGCGAGTAAGATCTTTTCTCTCTTACACCTCATGAGGAAGCTAAGCTTTTCTCTGGCTTCAGCACATTTCAAAAATTTCAGGAAAGCTGCCTAGTCGAGATTCGACAAAATACAATACAATTAGACTTGCGTACTTGAAATCTATAGACAGTAAAATACAAAACGAACAGCATTCACAAAATCTGACAATGACAAATTGTGTTTACCTTTCTGTACACAGCAGTTACAACAGCGGATCGAAGTCGCAGTCCGACAACGAAGCAAACGTGGAAATATTGTTGAAGGACGACACTTTGGAAAATCGCTGTAACGAAAAGTAGGACCGCCAACGTGTAACCCTGCCATACAGGGACGTTCTGTTTTGTGTACCTGATCAGGGCTCTGGAAAAAATAATAGAAACAATGCATTGGTTTTGTGGAAAGGTTCAGTAAAATTAACGCTGAATCTTTAATAAATATAGAGCTAGGTTACGACAGGAACAAAGTTATTGCGTTTCGGAGCCACTTTACCCAAATAAAAACCTAGTCATAATAACTATTACGCACCGGATCTACTCACAGAGAGCAAGCCTCCCCAACCCGATACAGACCGAAATCGTTGAGGCGTCGTTTGAATTTTTAAGCCTACGGTTGGCAGACACTCGCCTGGAGGGGGGGAATAATGTTCCTTGTTTACGCAAGGATCGTTTTTCTTTCCTCGTCATTGATGAAACGAACGGAAAAACGTAAGTTTTGTTCCATTTCACAATTCGTTTTCGCAGCCCGGCTTCCTGTCCTCAGGCCCGTGGCCACGGGCGGGCATTCGGGGGGCGGGGTGTGCCCAGAAAAGTTTGTTTTAAGCATACAATGAAAACAAAGATCCTGCATCCCTAAAAATACATTCTGCACCCCCAAACCTTAAAACCTGGCTACGGGCCTGCCCTTTCCTGAGAAGCACCGTCACGCACAGTTGAAAGCCACCGTAGCAGAAACGAACGGTCCGGTGGTTTCGAATCCACAGTGTCAGCAACAACACGTCACACGCACACACTGCCCGGCCGGCCGTGACTGTGCTTCGTTTTCGCCTCAGCTTCCACGTAGACCGGTTTTCGCAGCACGCGCAACAAGCGCTAATGGTATGGACAAAAGACGAGGGGGTTTCAAATAGTTAAGAATGAAACTGGAAAAATTTTAAATTTAAAATCGACGCAGGCCGATATGGTTTTAATGGTTTTCTTGAACGGACTGAGAAAGCAGCTGATCTGGAAAAAATGACGAGTGGATATTTTCTACGAATTTGAAAAACGAATGCGTTTCCATCAAACCAACATTTTTCAAATCAAACTATCGTGGTCGACTCTTGTACAGGTGATGGCACATGGCTCACACCTGATCAGATAAAGGAAGCCAAGCCGAAATTAGCAAGCAGAAGAGTTTACTTTTCATTAAAAAAGTCATGTTGACACAAAAGAAAGACTTTTTTCAACAAAAAGTCTTGTTTCTAAAAAAAACGTTTTCGGCCAAACAACAAACTGTTTCATACAAAATTTTGATTTCCATGTCAAATGCTTGCCACCTTGATTTCCATTTGCGCTAAATCGCATTTGCGTTTCGACCATGTGACTGAACTTACTTGAGCAACTGTGGACTGACAAAGGTTAGGATGTCGTTGATTACTTTCAGGAACGACCCAAAAAGCATGAATGGACCAAACGTCTTGAGCAATGCTTTGAACAATGACGCCTGCACTTCTTTCTCTGTGAATATAAAACGAACCAAGTGTCAACAGAAATCCGGGAACAAACGAACTGGTCAGAAAGGAAGAGATCGGAATTAACTGTGGTGCACATCTGGTCGATCGCGGCCTACTACGGTTTCAGCCGGTTGAAAGAAACGCTCTTCTAGTTTTCATGAGAAAATAACTAACAGCGTCATAGTCTCTACAGCCGGTCCTTGCAGAGTTGAACATTTTCGTGTGAACAGAAGCTACACATGTATGTGTGCTTAGTTCACCGGCGCATTGATTACTATAAAACTATGGCATTTGAACTTATGAGTTTCTACAACCTGAATATAGCAGAAGAGCGTTTTTCAGACACAGATACATTTCAATGCCTTGAAAAAGTTAACGAAAGACGAAACACTTTAAAAAAAAGAGTCAAGATGACTAAGCGTTGTGCAATGCTTTTCATTAATTTTACGCATTTCATGGCAGTATCTGCCCAAGTTCTGCAACAGGGTGGCGCATCTTGATAAACCAAACACAGCACACCTTCACAACTTTCTACTCCAATGCAACGATGAAGCAAAGCTTGTGATAAAATCGTATAAACGCAAGGCTCATCACATCGAAGCTTTTATAGACAGCACTTACCACCCGGTTGTTCGATCAAAACTTCTTCATCGGAATTAACAGCAAAATGTGAGTCTTCGCCGACGTGTCTCGATTTCTGTTGTCGCTCTCTGTGACGTCACAAAAGTTTTATGTTATTCTGGGTCCACGCGAACTTGACCAAGTCCTTTTCACATTTGTGACAAACATAATGGTGGTAAATTCAGCGCCGATTCTACCGTTCAAACCCGGAGGAAGGTTTGAGCGAACCAAGCCAGCAAAAGGAAAGGCTTCTTTCAACAGGAAACTAGCTTCAGGTAGCGATTGCCAAGTTGATTGTGGCAGTAAGCAACAAACTTGGGAAAATCAGCCTTTTCAAGGCCACCTGGTGCAAAATACATTCCTACTGCATTTCTTACTTCGAAAGTTAAATGTGTAGTACAGGGTATAAGTGGGTAGCCTAGAAGTTAAAACACATTTAAAGCAACCACGCTCCAGGAAAAAAAACGACTGCTCAACGAAAACGTTTCTTTACATCAGGGGTGGGGAACCTGCGGCTCGCGGGTCAAATGCGGTCCGCATGAACATTTGTTATAGCCCGCATAAGAATTTTAATTGCCCAAGTTAGAGTACAAATTCGCGTCAAAACGAAGCTCCATGATAACCAGGTACTTAGATAGTAAGTCAAGAGAAGTCACTCTTCCTCATAGTTAGATAAAGGTAGAATTTTAGAACAAAATTAATTGATTTTACGGCCCGCCAGCGATAATGAACAATTCATGCGGCCCGTGATAGTAAATAGGTTCCCACCCTGCTTTGCATGGACAACAACAGCACGATTTTTCGGGACCCGCTTAACGATTAGACATAGGATCAACTCTGTCGCTTAACACTGAGCAAAACTCCTGAAGTAAAAACCTATGGAAGCGTTTCAAGAGTTCGTGAAACACTGCAGTTTATGATCTTCAAATGCAACAAGATGTTTGCTTTTTCCAAATAAGTCCCTAAATTTGTGACAAAGAAGCACAAACGAAATTCATCTCACGTTTTGCAATTTGATATGTTCTGGAACGCGACAGTTGTTCCACGGAATACGAGACAATTAGCGTGCAGGGTTTTAAACATACCTCGCTTTGACTTTCTCAGCGTTCCAGTTCTTATTGAAATGCCTCGACACTCGGGAGCTTCTGTCAACTGTGTTCAGTTCCCACAAATCTTCATCCTTGAGGGGTCGCTTGTATCCCGCCAATAGCATTCTGTGAATGGAGGAAAACCAACACGAGGATACATCTTCAGCAAGCGATAAGTGTCGGAAACGTGTATGTAGTGCATACAAAGAAACCCACAATCATTTCTACAAACTAAATATATCTTTTATTTCGTTCATTCATCTTAATAAATCCGAAAATTAAACTATCTCATTCAGCCCACAGGCTATTTTAGAACGAAACCAGATTCGCTTAACATTACTCAAGCTAGCAGAAGATAATTAAAATCGCAGTAAACTATTCTCGGGAGCAGACGACCGACTTGGTGAACCACTCGAAGAACATCCTTGACATGAAAGACGCCTCCATCTCTGGACAGAGTTTAATATCTTTTTCCGCATTGCTTTTATGCAACAAATCTTCAGTGATGTCATAATAGGGATCCTGCAAGAACAAACGTGGAGTAAACGAAGAGGAATCAGGTTTGATTCCTGCGACTTTTCGGAGTTTGATGTTTCCAAATGCACAGAAAAAATATTGATATAAGCAGTAAATACTGCTGTAAATTTCGTTAGTGTAGACCAGCAACGTCCTACCGAAATGCACAGCTGAGCCAAAAGTTAAGTCACTTTCTTAATGAAGGCCGCACATTGAATGACTTGCGTTTTCCTCAGCAAACTAATTTTATCTCAAGTTACAGAAAGCGTTCGAATCCCACCAGCAATGATAACAACATTTTGGCAGGGCTGCCAGATCTACTTTTTGCCAAGGGACCAAATATAGTCCAAAAAACAGGCAAAAAAGAGCCAAACTCTAAGACAAGGGGCCAAAAAAGGACCAACCATTTTTTCCAAATTTCTCAACAGTTACAAAGTCATGTGACCATATACTTAGTAATGCATTACCTGGCAGTGCTCCTCAATTGCAATCGGAGCTCAACAGCAAAACGAGTACGCGATGGGAAATATTATGAGAACAACTTAATTTTTATGTATAGCCGGAAACTGAGATAAATCGTTCATTAGCACTGATGACGATCTTCACCTTGAATGGTATTTCATCACTGGCAGGAGTGGGAGTGACCAAACACTTCGCAATATTTCAGGGTGAAAGAAAGATCTCAAAACAACAAATCTAACCTGGAAAAGGGCAAAACGAAACTTTTGGGGCCAGCAAGTGTTATTTGGGAACAAATTTCTGAAATTTGGCCCAAAGCGGGCCAACCTGGCGGCCCTGCTTTTCGGCACCCCTCATTACTCCATATCTGTGATGTCATAGGCGAGCTTAAGGTGACTCTGGAACTACAAAATAGAACTCAGTTTAGTGCAAATGGAACAAAAAGAGGTGGAACGCAGAAAACTAGATATGAATTTGCACCTCAGTGGACACATGAAAATCTGCCTGTACGCAATACAGTCGTGATGGAGCGGTACTGAGGCACACTGCATATCAAAAACGCCAAATTTAAAATTACCAAAATAAGGACAGGTTGTCATTGATATTGTACATACACAACAACAAAACCTTCAAATGGGCCGCACAAAACCTTCGACTGGGCCACATGCGGCCCGCGGATTGGACATAGCTGGTCTAGACTTACACAAAAACTTTTCAATGCTATTACGACGGAGACAAAGGTGTGCTCAAAACTGGCATTCTACAGGCAGAGAGCAGCATTAGCTGTGCAGATACAACTTGCCTTTCCGTGTTGCATTGCGCTATCACTCCGCCCGCATTCATTGCTTGCTATTTAAGCAAACGCTTGGGTGGCCATGCTCAAGTGGGAACGCCATGCACAAGCGCGAAAAGCTTGGGTGGCGGCGCAAAAGCGCGAATGTCGGCGCAGTGAGAAGACAATGATGCTGCGACGGTTGACGTAGTGCGAAGCTAACGAGGCGGATGAATGAGCTCAGACGTCCCCAGAACAACCACTACCAAATTCAGGCGTCAGCGGTACAAATACTTGTCCGTCGTATAGACAGCAAAAAAAAAAAAAACAAGCTCGAAAAAAGTAGTCATACAGACAAAGCACGTACAGAATGGGGAATACGGATGTAACTCTGCAGGTGAAACGGATCAAAAATATTCACTGAAAAACTAGAACGGACCAAAGACGTACACTCAAAAACTAACGGATTATTATTATGCCCAAACAGGTATCACGAAGTTAAACATGAGGCATTAAAAGTATGTTAGTATTGTCAAAAACCGAATCCTAAACCTTTAGCAATGACACCCAGAATCGCGGTTTCTCAAATATAAAATGCGATGCATAAGAATAAACAACTGCCTGTCTTATAGCTTTTACAACAAACTTCAAAATCTACTTCAGGGAAGACTTCCATGGAAAAGAAACACGAGCATTTCAATACTTTGTTTACCCGGGCAGCTTCTGGTGGAGGTCGGTCGACAACCAAGGACATGATCATCAGTGATGTTATCAGAGCGTAGGATATAAAGAAAGTGATGCATCTCCACAATTCGCCAACACTAATCTGAAATGAAACATAAAATCGCCAAAATAAGCTGATGTGGTGTGAAAGTGGAACGACTGAAGAAAACGTCCATTGAAAAAATCAACTGTTAGTGATGAACACACTGAAATCAAACGACACCAATTTTTTGAAGCAAAACCTCCCAATGAAAAATGACACTGGAAATGATTTTCATCCGTTGGAGCTGCACGAGGTTTAGTTACCACCAAGCAGTTGACATGAAACGATGTGAATTACGTCACAGCATAAGTTTACACAGCATCGATGCTCACAGCCTATAGTCATAAAAATTTGCCAATCAGCTACTGGCCCAGGAGCTCTCTTCAGATACTTATTGAAAAACACAAAAGACCTACACGGACCGAGGCACGGCTCGCAACCACATTGTGAATGTTTTTATGTCAGCGGGGAGGTACGCAGTTCGGAACTGAACTGAGTATACTTTTTCCTAGAGCAGGCAACTGAATACACTTTTACTTCAAAAAAGTATTGATTTTCATGCAATTTTATTCCGAATATTATAGAGCGCTACAAGTTCTGACAAACACTAGCGATATTTTCAGTCTCAATTCAATCTCATTTCTCTGCATTCATTCTACACTTTAAATTGCCACAAACCTGCGGAAACAGCAGGAAAAACTGCACATGGCGGTTGCCATTCACACGCAAACAGAATACTAACTTCAGAATTTCCAGATTTATGCCAGTTTTTCATCAAATTACAAAGCTACATGTCAATCAAAAAAATTCGAAAGCAATTACAACGTCATTTTGATTTTTCGTAAGATTCAATTAGAGAAATGATTCAAGTGAACAGTTTGTAAATAAAAACAACACACGACTTCGTTTGTAGGTGACGGAAACGGCTTATTTCTTAGTGTCTATGCATCTAGCGCAGGGGTGGGGAACCTGTTTACTATCACGGACCGCGTGAGTTGTGCATTGTTGCTGGCGGGCCGCAAGAGCAATTACTTTTATACTAAACTTATACCATTATCTACTGTAACTATGAGGAAGAGTGACTTCTCTTGACTTACAATCGAAGTCAAGAACGTAGCCTGGACTTCGTTTTGACGCGAATTGGTACTCGAACTTGGGTAACGAAAATTCTGATGGGCCATATCAAATGTTCACGCGGGCCGCAGGTTTCTTAGCCCTGATCTAGATGAACATGCACAACATCGTTCAGTCAAAAACAGCTGAGTACCCGAAGAAGTTGGGATTGCGCACGTACGCATGATGTCTGCGATGAGACTGCGCTTGATTGAAAGAATGTCTTGCAATGACATAGTAAAACAAAACAAAAGCAACAGCTAACAAATCTGCGCTTATCACATGAGCATTTGTTCAACGGCTGTTCGTTGAGGCCTATTTGGGGAAGGTAGGATCAAATCGAGACGCTTTTTGTTATATGTGCAGCAAAGTTAATTTAGAAATTCGTTTAGAATTTTTGAGATATATGGGTCCATTATCAGAAACTAACTATAGCCATGTTCAACTAACATCAACTTTGTCCCAGACAGCTCGCGTTCATAAGCAAATAAAACCAAGATAAATCCAACTGCACCAAAATATATCAATAACGGCACCACAGTAACTAAAAAATGGCACGATAGATGTTTGTCAAAAGAGCATCAAAAATATCAAGGTCAACACAAGCTTAAATACCTTGCTATCCGTCTTCAGCAGGTCAACTTTGCTCTTGAAAACGAACGCCCCGCATATGAGAGATATTAACCAGAAACATGTCAACAAACCCGATGATCTGTTGCCTTTGATGCGATCGAAATTCGTGAAGAACGCAGCAGTGGCCTGGAAAGGGGCTCTGGTTTGTATTGGTTTATGGCTTTATTTCAAATTCAATTCAGATTCAAACAAGTTTCATTAAAAACATCCCATTCAGAGATCAAACCGTTCTTAGCGTAGGCTGTGTCATTATCACTGAAGCATGCTATACTGTTCAAGTATGGAGACAGTAATCTCATTAAACAAATGTCAAGATGGCAATCAAAGTCTGGAGATACGTATTGCACTCAAACTATGAAAGCACAGATATATTACTGTAGCTTGTCTGATATGTACAGAACTATTGCCTTGCTTACCATTCCTAATCCAGCAACAAAAGGTGAAAGTAATGTGGCATAAGACACATTTTCCTTTTCAGTCCATTCCCATAGTCCACGACCAAGATCCGTCCATGAAGCGATCCACAGCAATATAGTGAAGACCTGTGGAAAAAAATTGGCCTGACATCACTTGCATAGCAGACGTGTTGCATAAACACATTGGATTTCACAGATGTTTTGTAGTACACATGGACATAATTAAAGCTTAATAGAATAAACAACACACAACAAAAGTTTATACCCAAAGCAGCTGGAATTTTGCGCTTGCACAATTGTCTGCGAGAAGGCTGCATTTTAATTAAAGAAATTAATTTGAAGGTATCTTGCAAAATTATCATTAAAAAATCAAAACAACTAATCACTTGCATGTTCTTATGAATATTTGTTCAATGATTGCTCAGTGAAGTCTATTTATACACATTCTCCATCAATCAAAAAGCAACAGTACAGTATATTCAAATAAAGTAGTTTTTTGTTATATGTGAAAAAAATTCCCTGATTAAAACTTTTTATTTGGAAGACAATGAAACCATTACTAAGAAATAACCATAGCTATGTTTAATTAACATCAACTTTGTTTCATTTAAGTTTGTGTTCATTAGCCAATAAAATGAAAATGTGAACCAGTGCTGTTTCCTTTTTAAAAAAACTTTGTTGCAGAACAGTCAATGTCTCAAAAAAATTCCCAAACAACAGAGAAAAAACTCCATGAAGGAATCTGATAATTGTGTTCCAATGCAATGGTGGCAGAAAATAGCTATGATACGCTGAATGGATAGAACTAGGAGACAAGGATTTTTTATTGAAGGTTTGGTTTTGCTACTAGTGCAAGTATTTTATTTCAGAAAATTAAAGACATAATGATGGAAATTTTTTGCTTTATGTAAAAGGCTACTCCATAAACTCTTTGTCAAATGATCAAGATTTCTTCTGCGTTTTTGTTAGCTACAGATGGATTTGTGTTGCCTTTTGTAAATAAATACTGTGTCCCATGACAAAAATCTAAAGACACTTTATGAAAGCATTCACCATGAGATTCAACACATCAGCAATTTTACTTGCAATATCAATTCGAATTGTTGTTTCTTACCACTTTGGCCACAAAAAGTTTGGACACAGGAATTGCACATTTGTAAGATTCTCTGAACACAAAAAAGTATGGAAGAGCAAACAACCACAAAAATCCAGTTGATGCAAGGTCTAGCACCAGGTATTGAAAACAATTACTGAATGATGGGTTGGTTGAATTGAAAACTGAAGGATCCTTAAACAAATAAAAGACTTAATGAAACATAAGAACCCAATGAAGTATAGTGAAACATTTACAACTCAACAAATATATTTACACTGACATACAGATACAAATTGGCCAATATAAAGATGCTGTCAATGTAACATACTGGCAAATTTCTACCAATTTATATATTGGGAATATTGAAATACTGAAAAACTATGTTTGAGATGATCTTGAAAAGCTGCACTTCCTGAACTATAACTTCAAAGTTTTGATATTTTGCAACTACACTAACATTTCTGTATACTCCTTCAGTTGTAAACTCTTCTCATTTTCTTGTCAGGTGGTTAAATATGCACTGAAGCATCTTTTATATGTGGTTGGATTAATGCAAAAATATCGATATCAGCATCAATTATTGACAATTGTTGCAGCTAGTGGCCCAACTATATGGACTGGAATCACCGCATTGTAAATTATTGCTTGTTTATGCCACATATTATATTCATGGGTGTTATTCTTCACGCACATCCCATTTCTGGTGAATCGCACACTCAACACAATGCTAACCAAGAGGTTGCAACACAATGCCAACCAAGAGGTTGCAACACAATGAAAATCTATATCTGTATTGGTCCAAAAGGGTAATCGTTGTGCTTACAAAACACTATTATAGCTTAGCAAAAAACAAGACAATTATTCCAAACAACAAAACAAAGTGTGGGCAAAAGGTTTTAAAGGTACTTGGAACACAGATAAAACTTGACATTTTACAGAGTAAGTAGAATAACATATTCCACACACACATTACTGGAAACATGGAAACAGCAACTTGATGTTTTTGTTGCCAAAAATGCACACACTGCAAATATACTACAAAAATACGTGTAACAGATTAGCCTACACAAAGAAATGCATTCCAACCAACAAGAAAACTGAGCAAAATGCATAAACCACATAAAAAAGGTCTAAAAATAAGGATTAATTACTTAAGCACTGTCTGTGCACACTGCACCAGTAACAAAAATCAGCACCCATTGATCTTATTTAATGGAAATCGATTTCGCCATACGAAATCGATTTCGCCATACGATTAATTACTTACAAATTACTTAATTTTTTTTAATTACTTAATTTTTTTGCAACGATTTTGCCATACGATTAATTACTTACAAAGAAGTCTTCACCTCCACAGAATTCTTTCAGGTTCATTTTTCTGAAGTAACTAATTTTCAGGAATCTGTGAAAACCGACATAGATGAAAAGTTATTTTGCACGCTATCAAACGCTAGCCTATAGATTGCATTTCTCTTGTGAAAAGTAGTTGTTCAATTCCAATTGAAAACAAAATTATTGTAATTGAATTTGTTTCGCCATACATTAGTGAATTTGTTACAGTTTATGTTCGTTTTTCATACGTAGGCCTAGAGTAGATATTTCTTCTCTCACCACCTCACCTGCTAGGCTACCCTGCCTGATATGCCATGGACCACGAGACTGAAATAAACAAATAACTGAATCGAAAAAATAAACATGCAGAACTTTCAGTATTTCAGTATTCTGTTCTGGCATTGGATGTTTATCAGTCGCAACAATGATTGGCAAACCTTTGCCACTAAGCGCATACAATCGTGCTGAAGTGCGCCTATGGCATGGCATTTGCCCTTGCATTGCAGCCTGTTGATGGTACTATTCACGGTGCATCGCCACAGGTGATTCCCAGCTGATAGAAGTGGTCGGAGTCACTTTTTCAGATTCCGACTCGGCCCCTGTTCCAAAATTTTTGAATCCGGATCCGGGACCGGGACCGGAAATTTATTAAATTTAAGAATCCGACTACTGTTCAGACTCCGGCTACAATCGAAGCAAACGAAAATTACCAATGGTTTTACTTCAGAAATGACCAAGCAGCAGAGATGAGCATCGGACTGGATCTGGTCTATAACAAATTTTGTTGAATTTGGAATGGACCCGGACTGTCAATCACTTCAAAATTTAGGATCCGAACCGGATTTGGACTGAGTTAATGTAAAAGAAATGCGGTATTTTTGCTGTGAACAGGATGCATTTTTCAAAATTTTTGGACCTCAGTTGGACTTGGCGCGTCGCTTTGGCGATTGTACTTGGAAATAAATTTGAATTTACATTTTCGATAGGCCCAAAGACCATAGCGCAACGGTGCACAAACTGCGGCCGTACGGCCGCATGCGTCCTTCAATAATGAAATTTGCGGCCGTCCACATGAAAATTAACATAAGATTTGGGCGACCGTGCTGGCGTATATTGATGCAAAGCAAAGGCAAGGCAAAAAAATCAGTCGACACGATGCGTAACAATCTGGATCGTGATGTCACAAAGGGTTAAAGAATGAATACGCACTTTTTGTTTGTAAAAGTAAATGACATATACCAGATAAAACCTATTATTTAATTGAACGCATCTCATGAATATAACTCGAACTCATTGGCGGCCGTACTTCATATAAATAAAAGCAATGCGGCCGGATATAGCAAAAGGTTGTACCCCCCTGCCATAGCGGATAGATCGTTTCAAGAAATAATTCAGCAGTTGTACAACAACTGTCAACCTTGAACTATGTAAAATTGACCACTGGCTGAGAGCCAACAAACTTTCTCTTAACTACAGTAAGACTACAGTAATCTCCCGGTTAAGTTCGCACCCGTTTAAGTTCGCATCCCAGTTAAGTTCGCAAAAACTATTCAAAAAATCTGGATTCAACTTTTTCACTAATTTATTTGTATTTGCAGTGAGTCAAACATGACAACACAACTTGTCACGAAAAAAGTTAAACAAGCAATATTATGGTGCTAAAGTTCACGAATTTAAACAAGTCAGGAATGGTCAGCTGATGTATGTCATGCTCTCTTTTGCGTTATGCTTTCAAAATCATCTGCCTTAAAGGTATAACTTATCTTCGATGTATATCATGCTCTCTTTTGCGTTATGCTTTCAAAATCACCTGCCTTAAAGGTATAACTTATCTTCCATATCTTGAAACCTCCCGACAGGCGCTCTAAATTTTATATATTTCGTCTCTTCAGACATCAGATCAGAACGTTTATGAATAACTTCTCGCTTCGCCCAGACTTTTCTAATAGTAGCGTCACTGACTTTATACTGCCGTGCGATGCTTCGTTTGCTTGGAGGATTTGTCTGGCTCAACTTAGAGATTACTTCCAATCTCTGTGACTCATTCAAACGCTTGGCTTTACCTGACATTATATGTGAATAATATAATATAAGTAAACACTATGTGCCTTGGTAAAAAGATTAGTTAGCTTTATTGTGACGAGGTGTCACAATATGAATGAATTTATTGGAGTATTGTTAAACGTTTTATTCCTAAAAAGTGTTGCAATTATGCAAACCAATCTGTGCATCGCGGGTTTAGAGATGTTGTTTACAACGCTGCGAACGTGTTAGAACCACACTTCGTGACAGGAAAATCTTGTGACGTCTTTCCGGAGGCGATACCCGCATCGCAGCTTTGCAGAACTTTAAAAACAATTGCTACGTAAATTACGCTCTCTTCCGATAACGCACGTTTCGAATAAGGGAGTCTCTGCAGATCTCCTGCCTTCGAATCGCCGTATCTTTTATTTCTGGTAACAATTTGATTCTAAACTGTGAAGTGATCAAAACAGAAAGTTCTGATTGGTGGTAATATTTTGCGGGGCCACTTGGCCTTGCACCGTTGACAATAAAACACGATGCAAAAATAGAAAGCTTCTTCAGAATGAAGTCAACAGCAAAACAGGAAAACAAATTTAACTTTAAAAGGAACATTTACATCC
>Ga0210059_1002588_pt1 | contig 28444 bp, 18 predicted proteins | sample Ectturendosymbi2_FD_188042 | JGI IMG/M metagenome (GOLD analysis project Ga0210059, IMG submission 188042) | Ecteinascidia turbinata endosymbiont from Florida, USA - Sample 2 (SPAdes) (version 2) | ecosystem: Host-associated > Tunicates > Ascidians > Unclassified | place: Key West, Florida...
ACTACGGAAAGTACCATGCAGGCAACGTAAATTCCGAACTCCAGTGATGCCTTGTGGCTCTCAACCATTTGCCTTGAAAGGGAAGCAAAGATGTTAGTCAATAAAACGCGAATATTGCGTTCACGCTTTTAATAACGCGTGAAGCTTAGTTGGGCCGTGTGCACTGACCCATTACTTGGGATGACGAGAATGACAATACACTGCCTACGCCATGTTAAACCACGCGTGACTGAAGATACTGGGAATTCCAAACGTCTGTTTACAGAAGATGGGACAGCGCTTCTGTGTGTCAGAAAGTTTGACGAGAAGGACTGGTGAAGTTCTTCTGAACAAAAATGTGCAGATGCGCTGTTCAACCCAGACTGTCGTTTCGAGATCATGTTGTTTTCATGTGAGCACAGAACCTATAATGAGACGTGCTGGTTTGCTGTGCGGTTAAAATTTATGGTGCAACAGGCGGAAGCAGTGAAAGTGTTGGAGGCCACCGTGACGTGAATCACATAATGTCTATCACGGTGGCCTTGATGTGTCGCGATTAAAGCAGCACTGCTGCCGTGTTGCATCAGTTGGATTCGGTGTTTTGGAAGGAGTTTGATTATATTCATCTTGTGGTGCTTGTTTACAGAATGATATCCATACCAGGAGCTAGGGAAGTGGTTCTTAACCTTATTTACATGTCCTACCCTTTCATCAAATAGGATTACCAAATTTACCCCCATAACACTCAAAGTTCTTCATTTATTAAAAATGCAAAATTAACAAACTCTTACAGTTTAGAATGATCTATAAAAATGCACTTTAGGTTTCAGTAAATTTACCCCCTTGGAAGATGATTACCCCAATTTAAGAACCACTGAGCTGGGGAGTCATGCACGCGAACCGGCATACGTACCGACAGTAAATCAGCGAAGCTGTGAATGACAGTGTCCCAGCAATACCAGCGTCAAAATTTTTTACGCGCAGGAAGATTTGTTCCGAAAAAATCCACATGCAGACAAGAAAATTTCCAAACTTTCAGCAAGAACGGTTTCACCTTGAAGAACGTCATTTGAATGACAAGACGTTCATTGTTGTCTTGAAGATAGCGTGCTTAGTGAAGAGCATAATTCGACCAAAGAAACAGTAAACACGACGAGAGTATTGACACGTGTTCACCTGCCAACACATCTCCCCGTCGCATTCCTCACACTTGACTACGACACATCATACAACTACGATAAAAGACAATTTCTTCAGAATTTGATTCAGAAATAGGTTTTCCACATGTGTTAAAAAATTCTGCAGTTCGTCGTATATCCTGAACATCAAGGTATTTTTACCTAGTACTCTAAAACCTCAGAAACTTGCCAAAACTCAAGCTAACGTCCGAAAACAGCCATAAGAACCGTTGAACCATCAATATTTGCATCAAAAATGCGGAAGTGATTCTAAGAATGTCATACGATTGTGTGAACATCCTTTATGAAAATTTCACAAACTGTAATTTCAATGTAGATTAAGATGTAAAAAAGTACAGAATTCTAAGCGCACCAGACAAAGCGCTATATGTAACTAAATAACGGAGCGACTGAAAGTAAACGCTCTTCAGAAAAAACTACCATTGTGGTGAAGAGTAGTGTTTGAGATAGCTTTACTCTGAATTACTCAACTTAAACAAAAATGCACGCGAAAGGATGTGTTTGTCGAGATTTGCGCATTGTTTCGTCTTCGTATTACAATGGTTTTGTACGACTCCTTCAAAGCAAGTCTCACATTAGTAGTTTTCAGTGCGACCGAATCCTGTGAGTTTTTCGACACTTTACGTTATATCGGAAATGGCGGAAAACACTCCACGCGCGCAAATGTTTTATTTTGCCAGTGCCTATACAACGATTTTATTTTGGTCTTGACACAAAAACTGCCAGAAATAGGAAGAGCGCGTGTGAAATGTATTTGCTACTATGAAGCTCATTAGGTTTTAGATCAGGAGTCTCAAACACGCGACCCGCATGTGGCTCGCGAGGGCGTTTTGTGGGGCTTGCGATGCTGTTTGGACATTTTCAAATAATTAACATTTATGTTATGCGTTTTATTCACGGGTGTTCAGAAGTGCTCGTCTAGCGAAAGAACAAGTTCCTTTTGAACGAACGTAGAGACGGCAAGAAATGATTTGCCCGTAACTCATGATACCTTTCGCAGGAAATAAGACGTTAAAGCTGTTCTGGTAAGGTTCAGGTACCGCCATTGTTGCGTCAGCGTCATAATGCCGCCCATCGATTGCCTTGGTAAGTACTCGTTTGCCTCTCGGAGCAATGTGAGTATGAGACCCTGCTTTAGATTGTCCGTTTAAAAGTGTGAGAAGAAATTGGAAACGCAATCGACATTATGCGGCTGTACACAGCGACAGACACATTGGCATGATCGTAAAAATTATATTGTGTACAGATTCGTTTCGGTGGACTATCCCGTTGACATACAAACAACAAATTTACTGGTCCTGTTACGTGTGTTTACAGCTTGAATCGAAAATCACATCAGGAATGTAGTTAAACTGCTGTATCTCGTTACCATTAGCTGCTTCGTCTATAGGCCAGGGGTGTTCAAATGCGGCCCGCGGGTAAATTTCAAACGGTGGCTTTGGTTTCAGATTGTGGTGTATACGGTTCGCCAAAGCCAGGATTACGCTTGTATGTTGGAGCGACAGCAGTTTCTCATTGCCTAAAATCTTTCCCGTTTTACTTTGATGTGCTGAGAGTGAATACGAGCACGAAAACCGTCCCAAAAGAATGCTTCTACTTCAAGCCGTAAAGGAAAGCATGGATTATCCTGAACTCCAACTTACTGAAAGAAATGTCGGAAGAGACTACTGGCCCACGGGCGCTTTCATATGATCAAATTTGGGCGATTTCGAAAAACGTATGGACACCCTTGGACTAGACTGCAGTTTAGTAATGCGGCCAACACGCATAATTTTAAAGTGCTTCTATATTTTGAAACCCACTCACTGAAACTGAAAATTTTCGGCTGAATAAGAATAACCAGTTTCTTAAAGAACGTCGCATACAGGCTTCTACAGCATTGATTGTCAAGAAGTTTATGACATGAAACGGACAGATCTTTCTCACTCTCAAATTTAACGTGGGTACAAACTTGAAACTAATTTTCCCACTTTTCGGTTTTGCCATTTTAACTACGAACAAATAAGATTCTCCAGAGTAATTGCACATTGAGTTTATAAAATTATAATAGCTGTTAACTTGCCAGCACGTGTGTTTTACCCTATCTACGAGGATCAACTTCACTTGGGTACGGAAACCATAATTTTGACCTTATATAAACCGGCACGTTGGGTAAGTTTTGCACTGAAAATGACAAGATCACTCCTGCAAAGTGTTACAATCTAACTTACCCAACATACCGGTTTTAATTTCGGCTGACGCACAAAAACGTTTGCAAAATTGTTTTCCAGAGCTTAACTGCAGATTCAAAAAGCATTTTGTTCTGTACAACGTTTGAGAATTTCAGCTTGATTTTCGTTTTATGACAGACCCGTTTCCCGCAACAAACAAGTGACTGATCATGACACGACCACAAAACACGAGGCTGTCCCCTGCATTTGGGTCATCTCACGTGTTCATCATAGAACAAACTTCAAAGTAAATTAAGTTTGTCCGCGTCTAACGCTTTCGCAACTCCACATTCAAGTGCGATTAGGGCCAGGGGCTCCAAACATTTATGTCCGAGGAATGCGTAGGTTGTTGCACTACAGTAGGAGGGCCGAACATAAACTCTCGGTCCAAAATAAAAGAATGTCACAACATGGATGTTGTTTAATAATCAAAGTACATTTATAAAAAAGAATGGTCAAATTGATTCTACTTTAGCACAGCACGCAAATCAGGCTTCAGATGAGATGTCTCTAATTAACAAAGACCTCAGATTGCGGCAACATATCAGCTGAGGTTAGGCCAGCCTGCAGCGCAGTAATACTTATCCAACTGGCATTCACTTAGCCGTCCAACATAATGCCATTGTTTTGGGATATGTTACATTCTACCAAATCAACGTTTTTTTTGTAAATATGTTATTTTTTCATAATTGAAAAAGTTTCTTTGCGGCCAGGTGAAATGGCTTCGCGGGCCGGATTCGGCCCGTGGACCGTAGTTTGGAAACCCCTGTGTATTAGGCCATCAACTTCGATCCCGACAAGAAAATTAGGCAACTGTCTAGGCTTGCTCGACGAAACAACCTGGTCAACATGTTTTTCGATTTGCAAGCCGTTTGGTTTTACTGCCAACAAACTCTGCCCAACTTACGCTGTAGCCCACGGTGCCAAGAGACCACAAAACGAGAAACTGATTTTGCATTTTTCAACTTTGTAACACTTCGAATCTTGTGAAGCTCACGAACTAAACCACTCTATAGTTTGTACTTAATGAGGGTTCTACACGTGATAATTGCAGAAAAATAATTGTTTCAAAGCCTACATTAACAGAAACGTGCTACGCTATCTGAAAGTGCAGCAACTTTTAGAACCATTTCCGAAGGCACCCCTCATTGGGCCATCCAAGGGCTCATGGCAACCGTGTTGTGCCACAGATCAAAGGTTTACTGATAGTAATTATTTGTCACAACACGCCTTCTTTGAGTTCTGCTGCTATTGGTGCAGACCTCGGGGCTAGGGCCTGAACATTTTAATGAGAAAAAACTGTTCTTTTGAAAGTTCGATTGTTTTCCTGTTTCGTCGTCGACTTCATTCTAAGGAGCTTTCTATTCATACATCTTGAAATTATCATCTTGACGACTAAGAAATGTTTCTTGCATCGTGCTTTATTGTTCTTATAAGTCATAAAACTGTATCTTCGTTGCAACCAATGAGCTAATGCACTTCATAAAGACAATAGCACAAGGTCAAGCGGCCTCGCGAAATATTACCACCGGTCAGAACTTTCTGTTTTGATCACTTCACAGTTGAAAATCAAATTGAAGCCAGAATAAAAAGTACGGCGATTTGAAGGCAGACTATCTGCAGAGAGTCTCTTATTCGAAACGTGCGTTATTGGAAGAGAGTATATTTTACATAGCAAGTGTTTTCAAAGTTCTGGAAAGCTGCTATGCGCGTTGGTTCGCCGGGAAGTTTTACGTCACAGATCATTCGTCAAGCGCATTGTCTTAATGTCAAAGCTTTCGCTGTGGTTCGCACAAGTTCATAGCGTTCAAAACAACATCTCAAAGTCCGCCCTACACGGATTGGTTTGCATAATTGCATCACTTTTAGGAATAAAACTTTAATAAACTCCAATAATTTTTACATATTGTGACCCTGCGTCACAATACTATCTATGATAGGCTAGCCGCTAAACAACCAACCGCACAGATATAGAGCATGCAGTTCTGTTGAGACACTTGCAATTATATTTTCTGAAACTAAATACTCCACTCATTAACTAACTGTATTTTTTGTTTTTCATGTACCCAATACTTACTGGATTACGGTTTACTGTTAAACTTTTTATAATATGTTTCTAACTTTTCCTCTTCAACCTCATTTGGGGATGCTATGTGCCCGGTGGGACATACATACAACTGTGGTACTCCGTTGTGGTCCATGGATAATGGTATTACTTCTTCTCTTCACGATTTGTGTGGTAGATAAACATTATTTTTTGCCCTTGCTACATGCCTCTGTTCTGTAATGTCATGGTTGCTGCATTGCATAACACCTATTGTTGCTTACTTCTCTCGCCTATGTACATAGGCCTACCCAAGGGGGACACTCCCCCTAATTTTTAGCATATCTTGTCGTTTTGTGCTTTAAGATGCGGTGTCCCAAACAAAATAGTGTTCCTCACTTAAAGTCAAAAGATTTCCCCCCAAAATTCTACGCTACTGATGTACTGTACATGCCTCACCTGTTCATCTGCAGGCTACATACCTCAACTGTTCACCCATTGCTTGCCCATCATCATCTGTGTTATGTGAATTATTGCTATGTACATGATTTCAACATTTGTGTTTCTGTTATACATGTTGTTAAATTTAAATGTCTTGTGATTATTTTGTTTATGTTTGCCATGATCCCCTTTCATTCGTTATTTTCGATTTAGGGGTATATTGCTTGCTTTTCCATCTTTTGTTTGCATATGATGGTACGTCACGTATACCTCTCTCTGGTCGTTTTTTACCATTATTTTCTGTGGTTCGTTCTTCGTATGTCTTGTTTTTGCTGTTGTTGTGATCTTCACTCACCTACATTGTTGCTCCCCCTTTGCTTATGCGTGAGACACTAATAAGGAATTTCACAAAAAGCGTAGGAAAAATTGATTATACTATCATTGGTAGCACATTCTTTTAACTATTATTTTGCTTTCGAAACAAAGCTGATATTATAACGCTTTTTTCAACTAGCTTCGGCTGCTTACTGTGAAAAGTTTCCATGGCCCAACACTATTTCTAGGGTATTGCTGAGGAGACACTAGTAGATTTCATCGCAGTTATGTTACGTAGACCAACATCCCAATTGTACGACTGGGAATATAACAATGTGAAACCTGAATACAGCGAATGTGCAGCCTCCGTCACAAAGAAAAGCGACCCGCAAATAAGAAACGAAACGTTGCTTTGTTTTGCATAAGCTCTTTTGGCAACCATTCTACAACAAAACGCAGCAGCAAGCTTAACGCAAGAAGACTACACTTTAAAGCTGATCAAAATTCGGTTGGAAATGGGTTAACGCCGTGGGTAATGCTAAAACATAAGAAATGTCACTGGTTCAGAGGTTGGGAGTTGCTGGTAGCGCAGTAAAGCCTACAATATCTACCATTCGGTCAAGCCAGATATTAAACATTGCACAGGCCTATCAATAAAGTTTTGCACCATAGGCTATGCCACAGAATATACCCAAACCAACCTGTACTGTTTACAACCAGCACAGCTGTTAAACGCTTCAGCTTCGCCTGCGTGCTTGTCAGAGCCACAATCCCTGTCAATAGATGTCTCAGTATTATAGACTTTCATGCTCAGTCAAAGTACCTTAAATCCTGAAATAAGTAACTGAGAAAAGAGTATCTTGAACATAGTTTGAAATTGATTGAATATTTCCACCACAGCCCAATCAGTTGCCTGAATGAAACTCACATTGCACCCAGCACCACCTGCACTTCTTCGATCACGTACCACGCGAAGGTGCCAGTTCTACAGCTTGGCTTGGTGTTTTGCTCTCCGCCAAGAGAAACGGCAGCGAAAGCAGCAACGCGAACGTCACAATGCGCGTGAATGAGCCGCGCAAACCTGATGTCGCATCAGCTGACGTAAGCTCCGAGCGCGGAGCAGCGTGCCGGCCCCCTGAGAGAGTAAGTTGAACTCAGCTCGTCATGCCTAACTCTAAATCAGAGCTTCTCAACTCATTTTCGTCCGTGGATCACCATGCCTTTTCAGATAACTCTGTGGACCCCAGTAGATAACCAAAAAATTAATCAGGCACAAAAATCAATTTATACATTGCATTTAAGTTGATGCAAATGGCAAAATTCGTCTGATTGCATAAATCATGTGGACCCCTTCAATAGGTCACCATGGACCCTTGGGGTCCATGGACCCCCGGTTGAGAAGCCCTGCTCTAAATGGAATATGAAATAGATAATTCGCTCTACAAAAATATTCAGTATTTAAAAACAGGCAATGATACAACATAGAAAATATATATAGCTTCTTTCTAACGTTTCAGAGGCAGAAGAAGAGTTCACAAAGCTAACACGAAGTACGAACTTATGGAAAGCGCTGAGAAGACCCATATGGTGAGTGAAGCGTATAAGCAGTGGCGTGCAAAGGGTGGGGAGCGAAGGGGCGATGGCCCCGGGCATCCAAGGCAGGGGGGCAACCAAAGAGTGAAATTACAGAAATTTAAATGCTGTAACAAGATGATTTTTTCTATTTTAAGTCTACTAATACGTGCTGCATGGATTTAATTTTTCGGAACTTGTCAACACTATTTTTACGCATTCAAATGCCAGTAATTCTCACATTCTTCAATATCTGGGACCTATACTCTAAGTGTGCCGCGCACACCCAAAGAAACTGATAGTTACGTGACTTGTTCCAGATCGTGCGATCAAGGGAAAATCACAAAAAGGTTGAAAGACAATCATGGTTTAGAAAAACCCGTTTTTTTGAAAAAAACAATCCACCTGCTTTTTTAGTCCGAATTCTTTTGTTTTTTTTAAAGAAACAGGTTTTTGTTTTTTTTTGAAAGAAACACAAAACCGCATTGTGAATTGTTTTTATTGCATCATGCAATATCACCATTTTCAGAATTACGCAATAATATAACTAGTTATACCTATTTTGGCATTCAAATTTGAGGGTAATGAAATGTACCCGCAAAGTGTTGTTGGTCAATTCACTCCACAGTGGTAAGGCTTTGCAAGAACGCGCACAGCAAACCGAGAAATGCCACTCCCACACAAACTATGCAGTTTCTCGTCAAGTTAATGTGCATTTCTTGCTACTTCAGCATCAATATAGTGTATATTATTTTTTTCGGTTTGTTTCATTAAAAAAATGTGCAGTTAACTGTACAAGTGTGCTGTTCATTTTATTTTTTGCTTCATAGTACACGTTTCAAAGGAAAAGTAAGGAATGAGATTTTTGGTGGGTTTTACTGTTTTTTTAAGTGGGCTTTTAAAAAAAAGCCTGGTGGTTTGTTTTGGTTGGGTCCAATTACATCAACACTGAAGAATGATAATTATGGACGTTTAATTGAAGTTCTGAGCCAAATTTCAACACTGTCCTCTTTGATTTTATGATGCATCACTAGTTTCCCATTTCGTTTTTTGCGCTAATACAGTCGCACACGTGTGCTTGCAATATGTGCTTCGTTTCGAGCTTCGTCGTTAATATGGCATTTCAGGCGGATTGATCATAGCGGCTCTAACACGCCCGTATCTTTTTTCCGCTTAGTAATTGTACATATAACAGACACATAGTAAAAAACGAACATTTTCTTGCGCACTTCATGCTCATTCTCAATTCTTGTGTAGTTTAGCAAAGTTTCAAACTGTCAACCCTGGGTGTCCGCCATCCCAACCAAATACTTTCTGATCGATTTCTATACGACAAGATATTCGCGCAGGCTTGTATTTTTGCAGTTGTCAACTGTGCTGACGTAGCACTGAGTGTGTTCTACTCCCCTGTTTTAACGCGTTGCCGGATACTTTTGCAGTCGTGAACTGCTGTTTTAGGGGACTGCTGATAATTTATGTTCATAGCAGTGACACATTATAGCCTACAACAACGAATAAAGAGAGTGTGTGTAGAATAACATGCACAGGGACGCCAGGGAATGGAGGCGTGGCGAGGGTATTTCCCTCTCTGCCCTTTCAAAAGAAGGGCAACGGGGGCGGAGGTGTCTTTTTATCATAGGTGTAGGAACAGGTAAATTTTTGGGGTGCGAAGGATTTTTCCCGAATTTCCCCAAACTTGCCCAAAAAGTTTTTGTGCAACTTTTGCCTACAAATTTTCTTCCACAAAATCATGAAAACCTCTTTTTTGTGTAACCTCCAGAAAAAGGTATTCATGTGTTTTTATGTAAACCTTGAGCGCCATTTTTTGAAGTCAAACAACGTTGAGTGCCATTTTTACCCGGATTTTCAGGGCTTTTGCCAAGATTTTCAGCAAATCAAAACATTTTGGGGTGTGCTTGCAATCCGTGCACCCCCACCTCGAACACCACTGCTTTTCATAACAGTATCCTGGATATTGTCATGGTTTATCAAGATCGACTTGCAACAAATTTAATGCAGCTATTCCTGCACCCAGAAAATTCAGAATGATTTTCCATAATTCCCATTATTGTTTTTGAGGTCAACACTGTTGATGAGCCGAAACAAACATAATTGGTAACGATTCTTTTATAAGTTTCCACTGCCCTCAACTGTTTTACTGCTCCCCCTTCCCTATGCCATAGGGGGGCTTAACCTCTGTTCAAGGGGCTTGACATTCTCAAATTTGATAAAAACTCCACCGATTTATAGTGCTTCATAATTCAATTTAGGGGGGCTTGAAGCTTTATTTGGGGGGATAAGCCCCCAAAAGCCCCACGTGGCGATGGGACTGCTGCCCTACCGCTGCTCCGGCGTCCATGAATATGCATGTTGTGTCAACAAACTTCGCCAAAACGTTGGTTTGCAAATGTGAATATGACGTCATATTGTGTCGTCACAAACAGCATATATCCAGTAACAATGACTACCATACGCCACTGCTCAATACCAGAATTTGGGAGGGGGTCATCAAATCAAGCAGTCGTCCCGGGCATCAGCAGACCTCTGCACGCCACTGCGTATAAGTAATCAAGAGTGCGACATGGTACTTGGGTACTAGATAAAAATTATAATTTAGATATTTCAGACACTTGCACAAAAGCAAGTACTTGACTAAAGCACACACCTGCCCAGGCTCTTAGATTCATGATGCATACTGTATACCGTTGATAAGAAGTTGTATGTTTTGCTAAATTCGGAAGAAATTCTTTGCCATTGGTACTGAGAACAACAAAAGTGCTCTAATTTAGTGACACTGAAGTTAGTTCATTAAAGCAAGATGTTAATTTGTTGCTGCTGCGGTTAAATAAACAGTTAAAAAATATTGTCATCTCAGCTGCACTGAGTTCATCTTTGCAAGCAAAATTTGCATGAATTTTAACTAAAGAATCACACAGCTTTTTGTTATTTCATTCACTCAGTCAAGGCTGTTTGCGGATGGCTTGGAATATTTTTGTTTGTAAACATATACAGGTACATCTAATGATTTACCGAGCAACAGACACGAACTTTCGCCGTCAAAACCAACAGTATTGACTTCTCAGTTGGAATAATTACAAGCGCGTAGTTAATCAAAAGCTGATGATTATGTTGTGAAAAATTGCGTAACAGTAAATACACATTACTGTAATACCATTTGACTAACTTGAATTTATCACGATGAATAAAAACTGTTATGTAACTTCTTCAGATCGCTTTGGACAATATTTTCTAAATTATTAATGCTGTATATCGATCACAAAGCATTGCATTAGGCTTGTTGCTATAGTGACTCAAAGCCACCTCAATGTAATGATTTTACTAGAGCTTGCCAAACCTTTATTCTTAACATGATGCAAGCATGCAAAACAACCCGTGCAGCGGGGGCTTCGAGATGTTGTTTCGAACGCTTTGAACTTGGCAAGCCGCAACGAAAGCTTCTTGACATGAAGACACTGCACTTTACGATTGATCTGTGACGAAAGCGTTGCCGGCAAACCTGCGTACCCTCAGGTTAGCAGAACAACTCTAAAACGTTCATAATATATAAACTACGCTCATATCTAAAAGGTTTATATACTCTCTTATATACTCTCTATGTTTATATATTCTCTTCGGTTAGCCTGCCCTCCGACCGTAGTTCATTTAATTCTAATTCTTGTGCTCAGTTTCATGGGCGTCGGAAGGATTTTTTCCAGGGGTGGGGGGCAGTAGCGGATTTTCCAAAATTTTTTTCAGGGGGGGCCAAAAGTGGTGAAATCTGCTTTTTACCCCTCGAAATTGAAAAAACAACCTTTTTTTGCTAATAATTTCAAAATCCAGGGGTCCCAAGCCCCCCTGCCCCCTCTTCCGACGACCATGCTCAGTTTGATGATATGCTGTGAACTGTTAAAAGCAGAAAGTTCTGATCGGTGGTAGCAATTCGCGAGTCCGTTTCACCAACTGCGTCATCAAGTGCACTGGCTTATTTGCTGTAGCAAATGGGAAGTTTTTGTAATTCATGTACAAGTACAAATAAGCATGACGCTGAGTCGCTTTAGTCAGGAAACTGGAAATACAGTATTTGTAATTACAAAGAATCCCCAGGTTGAAGTCAAAACCAAGCAGCAAAATCAATCAACCAAGCGACTAACTTTGTTTTTTCTATTAAATGTTCAGGTTCTTGCAACAGCAGTCTGCAACATTAGCCTCTACACAAATATGGCCTTGCAGTGATTTCGTCACTGACACAAGCGCGTCGCAAGGTTTTATCTGGTTGACCAATACCAAAACGTAAAGGACATTAAATGCGTTTTTCACGGGTTACTACTTGGAGTAGCACGAACTGTAAAAGTGGGGAGAAACCTTACCCTTTCCCTTTTACAGCTGATAATGAGTCTGCCCTGATAGAAACAAAAAAGGAACTGGTCGGGTGTTAGTTCATTTTTTAAAACAGATATGATTGCATCAACATTAAACTCTTTTTGAGACACGACAACAATATCCGTCTCATGTCGTTATATATGTCCATACGATGCACCATAAATTATATTTCTATCCATTTGTTTATCTCAGACTAGAGGTCCATACAACATGAGTTTGCGGTATTATTCAAGAAATACAAAACAGTCATTACGTTGCACACGCATACTGGAGTTGCTGGTACATGTGCGCAAGAGACATGCTAAAAGTCAAGTATTAAAAAACGCTCCAGAGGCTACTGCAGTCTTTCATCATCAAGCATTAGTACTACACAAAGGAATAAAAAATGAAGATGCGTAAAACGCATTAGAAACTTGAAGTGAGCGGATAAGAGTGTTAGACGAAGATGACACGGCGAGCACGCCACTGATAATTACGGAACCGATTCGCTACATACATTGGCATGGAATTAATAAGATGGCATAGTTGGTATAGCTTATTTCGATAAAAATTTTTACTTCTCATTGCCTGGTGGTGGAAGATACTAGTTCAAGGAAATTTCCAGGCAAAACAGATGTTTCAGCAAGAGAATGTTACACAACTGCAAGCACGCGGGACAGCTTTTTTCTTACAGAGCCGCGGAAACCATTTGTTTGTCCTAAATAAAACGTTTGTCACTGCTTCGATTTTCAAAGCCGGCTGTGCCTCGCGCTCTTCGTGCAAAATAGATCTCTATTTTTGTAATTTGACATAACTTCCGCAGTTCTTTCCCTAAAGTGAAAGCAAAAGAGGCCATCCATATTTTCTGAACCGTCGTATTGCACATAACGTCATCGCCCGGTCTTTTTGAAAACAACTATCGTTATGTCCAAACTTCTACAGTTGGTTCTCAATCGTTTTTGCACTGCCAACATTGATTTTGTTTACTTTTACCCTAAAAACGTCTCTCTTTGCCCTTTCAAGGTCATAAATACTTCATTCGTCCGATTCTGATGAAGTTTGGTTGGTAGCCTGGTCCCTCAGACCACCGTCTCTAGACTATGGACTCACAACATAAATTAACAAAGTCGTCTGGCACTCTTATCAAAACCTTCCACTAACTTGTAGGGCAAACCTTTCAAAGGAGAGACATGCATATAAAACAGAAACATTTATGGAAAACCTGTTAAAACAATGAAATTAATTCTCAAAAATAAGTTTAAATTTTGCAAGAACTGATTTGGGAACTTCAGCAGATAAAAATAAACTACTGCTTTAACTGGCACAATCACAAAATAATCTAAACTTAAGGTCAATTCACGAGAATCAAACGCGTTGTAGGTCTGTCATAAGTTTGATCAAAAATTGTTAGCAAAACAATGAAATGTATCAAAAGAGGTGTGCGTGCCTATACAGAGCTCAAATTTCATTTATAGCAACATTTTGTTTATAAAAAACATATTTATATGTGCAGGAGTCTTTCTGCGGTTGTGCGAAGATGACAAAAATTGCATGTTAAACTTGTAGTTCAACTAATTTTCTGACCTTCAATTCCTTCCTGCTCTACTTCCGGTTTTTAGCTGCGAGTCATATTCACGCATATCGCACTACTACAAGCTGCCTCCTGAGCATGTTGCCACGGAATCACCGCACCTACTATAGAGTAGATGCCAGAAAAATCGATTGCACCATTAAAAGCTCCATGCAGGTTGGTTGTAAGCTTTCGAAGAATCAGCCGACCTGAATCTGCTTTTATCTTTTTGCGATAATTCAAAGTTGCACATATCTGTATTCAAGCAACTGATCTCCGTGCAGGTAAAGGATTTGAATCCATCAGCAAATTTTTAATAGGAATTTGATTTCGCGCAATACTGCGTATCTTCAGTCTTACAGTTTGCAAGCAATGCTTACGGGTGAGACACTGAAACGCTAAGTCAAAACAAGAGATGAGAAAGCAGATGGGAGTAAGATGTTTTCTCTCTTACACCTCATGAGCTGGTTTAGCACATTTCTAAGATTTCAGGAAAGCTGAGCTACACGGGATTCGCTTTCCCGATAGACAAAAATTTGAAGCTCTGGAGCTAACGGCATCTTCCGTTCCAAGGAATCAGTTTTCAGATACTCAAGAACAAATAATTTGGAACTGAAGATGCCGTTAACTCGGTGAAGTCGATTTTCCTTGATATCTAAACGTGTTAAAATTGTTGCAACGTATTCAAACAACTTGTTAGCCTATCTATTTTCAAACAAGGAAAAATAACCAGATTGGCGCATCACTGTCATTGTACAGCGCCAATTCCTTTACTTAACACAGTAGATCGTTTAACTTTGTATTTCCTGAGCAATAGCCGTTAACTCTTAACTTTGAAAATTACAATTGCCTGGCAATCTTACCTTGTGGACGCGACTACCGCTTTACGAAAGAATTCTAATGAGTATGCGTTACTACGCAAATAGATGTATGTGGTGTAACTTGCGTTTTTCTTACGAAACATTCCGTATTTTCGTGAATACGGGTGTATTCCTTGTATCATCAATGTTATCGTCGTCACACAGAAAAATCATATATATTACAACAAATTTGTACAGTAACATCTCGTCGATTCAAAATTTTTTTCTCTGCACGTTTTTGCAGTCTTTCACGCCTCCACATAAGTTCTCCGTATTTTCTGTTAAAACCATGTTAAAAATTGTTTAAATCTGGGAATATCGCCAATTTGAAGTCAGCGAATTATTAAAAATATATTCAAAACTTTCGAGACTACATGGAATCTCTCGAAAATATTGGGGGATTGCCACAGGGAACAACACCCGATTTTCTTTTTTATTACCCGTGCCTTGAAAATGCATTGCGTAGTCATGCCGCATTTGCTTTGTCCGAACCTCAGCACTGAGCACTTGTCTTCCCGAGAAAACATTTCGTTTCAAGGCAGTGAGGGCGTTTATACAAAAGACAATTAACTCAGGGTTTTTTTTAAGGAAAATGTTAGGTACCCGGTATGGACCTGTAGGGACCCGGTTTCTCTGATTCTAGGGACCCGATTTTCTCTGATCCTAGGAACCCGACGATAATTTTCTCTGATTCCAGGGACCTGATTTTCAATTCTAGGGACCCGAATCGAAAACTAAATTACGAAACCGTCTCTCAACATTGGCACTTAGACAATAAATACTTCTATGTTTTTCAGAACAATCACTGCTTCTTTCAGGAGACTCACATGTGTGCTTTCCTCAACGCTTTCTTCATCGGCTGGAGGCAGCGGAAAGTTTGTGGTTAGTTGAACGCGTGATACCTTCCAATCAAAAGAGCGTCAGTTTGGAAAAACGGCATCACAACATCACGCTTGTTTTGCTTACTTCAGCTCCATGTGTATTCAATTGAGAGAGTGATGTTTTATTGCTGAGCTTAATACCAGTGCAGTAGCAGGTAGTCGGAACAGGCCCACAGGCACTGCTTTGACTGTTTATGTCAATAAACGCGATTCGGTTTGCAGGACATTTTCATGTATATTTCCATGCATTTCGATGAAATACTTTTTATGCGCTAAAATGTTAGTGGTCATCAAATGAAAATGCCCACTTGCTAGTTTTTGATCGTCAATCTTCTACCTGCGGAGAAATATTCAGAGAAGAAAACCACTCGATTTATTCAGACCATCGTAATCACATTCACGATTAGCAAAAAGAGGAATGACAATTACTAGACATAAATGTTTTGAAAAGCACGCTGAGAGATCAATAAATTTATAGAAGCGGTAAGTTAGCAATACGTCGCACGCGTTTGTTGGCAGCAAACCGTTACATTGAAAAACAATTTATTTGGAACTAAATTAAGTGTTGCAATTTGCCGAATCTCAAAAAAAAACGTTCAGTTGGTGACTTTAATATTCAGGTGGGCAGAGCAGTTTTAATCAAGCAAAGCGAGCTATCATCTTTTCATTTTGCCCAGTAAATTTTGCGGTTAAACTCAGCACATTGAATCTGACATTCATAAACTAGGGAAAAATTTTGTCTTGCAAAATCTTCATGAAATTACTGTTGAAATGACTTGTATGTTTTTGCAGGCACATTTTTTGACTACTTCTTTGAAGGAACATTTGTAGTTCCTGTCCCAAAAGACTATTGTCACGTCCTGAAAGACTCTATTTGCAATATCGGTTAAGTTCTAGGCATCACGCTGAACTGCAATCGGTGATGGGACTGCAGTTCGGGAGTTCTGCAGTTTTGGAAACGTGGAATACCATTTAGCCATCATTATCATCAGGTCCATTCTGACGAGAAGTGGTGATAGATAACAGGTCTACAGCATTGGAACAAAAAATATCCTTTAAAGGTAGATTGAGCTTTTCAGTGATGCAAGGAAGTCAGTCTAGGAAATCAAACTGCAGTAGGTATGGGGAATCGATAGGCAGATAAGAAATATTTCTTCACTTCCATCGTTTGCATTACTTTTGTACATAAAGCACTGCACCAGGATCAAGCGTTCCTTTTCAATTCACAATGACGTCATTAGACCCCTTGCGTCACATGAAACGAAAAACTGTCGGTCACGGTTAGATGAAAACAGTCTTTCGCGAGGATTACCAAGGTGGGCGCAAGAAAGAAAAGTCGGGGAAGACTTGAAGGCCCGGATTTCCTTCTAATTCCGCAAACTTTTGACTTCTCACGTGACGTGGCCTTTGTGTAACAAATGTCATACAGAATGCTTTAGCGTTTAGCGCATAGCACAGGCTGCAGAAATGCTTTCATTAATAGTGTAGTGGCTTTCATTTGTTTTGACGTGCACTTCTTTTGCTGAACACGAAGTTCACAACCTTCGAAACATAATTAGGCGACGCAATATTAGTTGCAAGAAATCTTTAAAATATTGCAATAGTGGATTTTCAGAAAACTGAATCGCACTGTCGTACGAAAGGCACAACCATACGGTTAAACGAATACATGCGTAACCCTGATTAGTAGTAAGGGAGTCTGCTGTCTGCAGTGCGATGATGTCAAACTGTCTCCGAGTTGCATGATAGTAGCAGCAACCTGGAATTGTCAAGTTTTAGGTAACACTGTTGGTTTGTGAGGCACACGGGCTCTGTTCTCTGCGTACAGTATGACGAAACAGTAACCAACACACGTAATCGTCGCATTCCACAATCACTGTGTAAGACGCAGGCCCGTAGCTACAGAAGGGCATTCGCGTGCAGTGCCCTCCAGTATTTTTGTTCCCCACAAAATTTTTGTTGTGTCCAGGAAAAGTTGTTTTGAACGTATAACAAAAACAAAAATCTTGCCCACCAAATGTGTGTTTTACCCTCCCCCAGCCTTAAAACCCGGCTACGGGCCAGGTGGAACGTGAACGCGTGTGAGACGACTAGCACCTTAGGGCTCCTTGGCGTGGCTGTCCTGTCAAAAAGTAGCTACGTTTCGACTCTGGTCTTGTGGGTGCGTGTTCAAAGGGTTTCTTGTTCGCCGCGCAGGATATAGTCCGACTGAAAAGGATTAAAATGAGTAAATTGTTGCTTCCGCAAAGGACTGCGGTGAACATCCCTAGTTTCAAAAAGGCACATTCATTTTGATTCGGTTTCGGGGGTTGCTGGAACATTCTGGAACACTTCCACCTGCGGGTTCGTGCGCACGCTGAATGGAAACAAGACTTCGAGCTAGTGAGTGCAGGGTGGTGATAAGCAAATGTTAAGACCAAAACTACAAAAAATCTGAAAGTCTGAAAGTACAGGGGTGCAATATTCGAAACAAGCTTGAAAGAAACTGCATCAAAGACAAAAGTCATTCAGGCTGGAAAACAACTGATAAGTTTGATTGTGCCAACGAAGAACATCTTAACGTCCTATGAGACTTACCGCACAGTTCAAGCAAATGAGTAGATTTATTGTAAACAGATTTCAAAAATTGAAAACTAAGTTTGTTGTGACGAGTGTTTCCAGCCATAATGCAATCAACAACTCGACGAGAGTGCAAGAGCACATTTGTAACACTAAACTTACTGCATTTAGTATCTTTTACACTATTTCTTGAACACATTGTTAAAAAATTCTGCAGCATACTTTAATTTGTCGATCTGCCTCAAGTCAATATTTGCGCACATTTAGTTACTGCTGCGCCGTAATCAGTGGCGTACGGTGGTCATTGTTACTCGTTGTGCGCTGTTTGTGACGTCACACTGCGACGTCAAATTCAAGTTTCAAATCCAGCGTTTTGGCGAAGTTTTTGATATAATGCACGCGTTCTCCTTATTCATTGTTGTATAACTTCATATGTCATTTTATTGACTTTAAACTATCAGCTATCCAAGTTAGGATGCAGGTGCAAAATACACTTAATCCTACGACCAAGCAATCATAACTGCAAAAATATCAGACTTCACGTTAAAACCAAGGATTAAAACACACTCAGCCCTACAACAGTGCAGTTTACAACTGCAGAAACAGTCTGAACGATTGTCTCTCTGAATGCGAGCAGTCGAGCCCAGAGTTGTGTCTGGAATAGCGCACACCCAGGTTTGGTAGATAGAAACAGCAAGGGAGGAAGGAACACTCAGCTCTAGAACAGCGCATGTCAAAACTGCAGAAACAATCTGCGGCTCTGCGCGAATGTCTTGCCGACTACGAGTTGTCGAGCCCTGCAGGTGTGCGCCTGGAATGCTGCACACCCAGGTCCTATGGATGGAAACAAACAGGGGAGTAAAATTCACTTAGCCCTAGAACAGCGCAGCACACAACTGCAAGAGCAGTATGCGCAAATGTCTCTTCGAATACGAGAGCAGTCAAATACGTATGAGGTGTGCGCCTCGGGCTGGAAAGTACGTAATTATCTTTCCAGCTTTTTTGTGATTTTCCTTGATCGCACGACCTGGAAAATGTCACGTCATGTTCAGTTTCACAGAGCGTGCGACTCACACCTAGCGCACACGGAGTATACGCCCCCGCAATAGAAACACACTGAGCAATTCCTTTCTTTCGCCTCATTTATGGCCCCCACTACCGAAGAAAATCACTTGCAACGCAACATTGCTTTCACTATAATTTACAAAGTAAATCTTTTTAATACCTTGACCTACCTTTACTATGGACTTTTCAATTAGTATGGGTCAATATTTACTTGCTTTTTATCTGTTTTGTTTCGCAACATTAAATAGTGTAAGATTATCGCAACTGCCATTGTAAAGACATCTTTTCACTTATGTGGTATTCAGGGGAGCACACACGGTCGGTCATGATAAATAAATTTCTTCAAAAGTTAACATAGAAAATACTGTATGTAGCTTCTTGCATTAGAAAAATGATGAACGATACAAAACTGATATGTCTGTGTAACTTTTACAATTTCAGTATTTTCTTGTGCTAGAAAGGTGCTCATTACATAGAGCTTTTGGAAATTTGAGGGAATCCATATACTTTCAAAGGCAATGCACATGATGTGTCTTGCTTTTAAATTCATACATTTTTAAAAATGCTATTGCATTTCCACTCCGCCTAGTGATAATTTGCTGTCGTTCTTTTCCCACACAAATTTGTCAAGAATGTTATTTTACCAAAGTTTGCCGGTGTATACATTTAATAGGACTGCAATCACATTCAGTGCGCATACTGTGAGATTATTTTTCCTGCGGACAATATAAATGAATTACAGCACATCTGTGACAATCAATATGGTGCCGGTAATCCTGTGAGCAAGAAAATTCAATTGAAGAAATGCGACACCTGCTTCAATATCGATTAAAGACAGTTTTTTGAGTGTCAGGGAAAGACTATCTGAGCCTTAATGATAAGAAGGCATTTTCATTTATTTTTTCATTTTTTACCTAAAACTCGGGGTCAATTCAAACAGGAAGCAGTAGTACTCAAACAACACCGAAAACTATTGTGCATACGAACAAACAGCACGTGGAGAGAAGCATCACTGAAAACCCGAAAATCCTGACAACAGAAATCTCTCATTATTACGCGCAAGCACTACATTATGCTACGACATTACGAGCAGGAAGCTGAAGGGTCACGTGCTTCGGGTACAGAGGTTTAGGGCCGCAAAATTACCGTAATGGGAACCAGGGTTAAAAAATAAAGTTGGCATCACTGCAAGGTATGGGTCGCTGATAGCGTTAGGTCAGGGTTGGGCAAAAAGAGCCATTTGGACTTGCTTCCAATAGAAAAGAATACAACTGGAAACCACAAAAGCTTTTTGACATTTAAAATGAAAAATCGCTTATTTCGTTTTTTACCTGTATGTTATGCACAAAACACCATGAAAGAATGAAAGTTTCGGTATACTGGCTTTATACTCCCTTACGAATGTCTTCAGTGGTTTACGGGCGCCCACCCCCGCTTACTCTGTGCATGGTCACACGGCTACTTTTGCAGACACTGCTGCAATGCTGGCATGTCTGCAATGCTGGCATGCCAATTTTTGGTCGCTTTGTGTTTTTCTTGCACCCGTCCAACGCCGGTTGAAAAATTCCTTCAGAGTATGCTGTGCATTGATGTAGTGCAAAAGAAGAACAAAATATTCTATTGCAAAACGATAATCCAAGCTACAGTAGATGCTGTTTAGCACCTTCTTCAAGAGCTGTTCACAAAAAGGACAAAGCGTCGGTGTTCAACTCCAGTGCATAATTAAAATGCAAAGGAACACCGTTTTATCAAGCAAGCAGGAAGGACGGCGTTTAGCACGGTCCCCCGAATATACCACTTATGTCATGTCTTCACAAAACTTTGTAAGAACTGCCAATGCTTTCGCATGTGGCTTCCGTAACTGAGGATATAGAAGAAAACTTGGATGAAAGATCACAATTAATTCATAAACAAACACGGGATGTGATGCTGTTTAAAGCAGCATTATTGCAATGGCGATTGGCAACATTTTTTGTCGGAATTTGAGGTAACGTCAGTGAGAGCGACTCTAAAATGCCCGTAATTATTCGATTTCTCAGACGTGGTGGACCGCTTTGGCTTAACCTGTTTGAGTTTTCGTTCGTTGGTGGTTTAAACGGCTTACAAAGGAAAGAACTTCTGCCAATCACAAAAATCTGCGTATGTCTCGAACTATCACTGCAGCTACGTTCTATTCTGCGTCGAAATTGCAAACGATGATGCGCCGCACAATCCATTCAAGCAACTTCAGGCGTGTTTAGAGAGGTTTATCTCTACTTACGAACATATGGATTTGATCTCCGTAATCAAACGATCAGGAAAGTACCGTGATGTGTTCAGAAGACAGGCCTGTGAAGCAGATGATCAGTTTATTACTTTGTGACGATAAGATAATTCCATTGTGTGGGTAAAAATGAAATTGGGGATGTAGATGCTGCGTTTTATTTTTTGCCGTGACCAATCACTTGACCGTGCTAAAAAATTAACATCCTCTTGGAAAATCTAGCTGAGCGTTTGTAATCTTCAGGGGTCCAGGCTGAAAAGCAGTACAACATTGGAATAAACAGTATTTGCTGCTCTAAACTTGAACGTTACTGTCTCCTATCGTATTGTAGTTTTTGTAGGGATCAATATCTGGTGGTGAAAATTTGTGGTTAGAACTTTTAAGAGAACAAAAGATTTCTGCTCTTTGCAATTGCGTTTCGGGCTTCCTGTGTTACTGAAGCGTATAAACTGCAAGCACCATACGAGATATTTTAACACCGACCCGGCGAAAGCATGGCCCGCGGTCATTCTCCGAACTGTGTGGAAACACTGGTTCGATCAGAATAGCAAATCCAATAAAGCTGACGTGCATCCTTACCTTGCTAATTTAATTAAGAATGTCACCCAGTGCTGGCAGTAAATGTTTTCCATGCAACCACTGAACGCTACAGATGATAAAATGTTGAAAGTACAGACATAATCTGAAGGACCTGCTTTTTCGGAATGCTTTTTCTTTCGTGTTTGCAAATTGTGGCTACCTCGATTACATAAGCACTATGCATGAACAGCGTTCTGCTTCGAAGCAATGCGAAGAATATGTTGAAAACTGTTCTTCGAATGTAGCGTGAGTTGGCGTTAAAACTTTATTGTATTCTTTGTCTTGTAGTTATTGTTGAAAGGCTGGTGTTATATAGACTGCAACCAAAAAGTCAGAGATAAGACGTGGAATTTCATGAAGGTTAGTGGTTTTATTGAGCGCGTGTTAATAACCTATCAAATCTTTACAGCTTTTAAAATGAAATGGCTTACACGAGATAAAACTTATGTCGATGCGTGGTTAAAACTCGGTTAAAAGTATAAAAATGTCCGTAGCAGGAGTGATCGCTACCTTCATCCATCACCAGTGGCATACGCAGAAAATTTTCATGGGGGGGTTTCATTCAGTGGCATATAGTGGTCATTTGTATTTGGTGTGCGCTGCTTGTGACGTCACAATTTGAAGTCATATGGATTTTTCCAAACCAACGTTTTGGCGAAGTTTTTTGACATAATATGCATGTTTTTCTACGACACGCATTCCCCTTATTTTATGCGTCATTGCACTGAATATAAACTATCAGCGCTCCAAGTTAGAGAATCGGAGGAAAATAAACTCAACGCTACGACACAGCAGCTCATAACTGCAAAAATATCAGGCTGCGTGTTAAAACAGGGAAGTAAAACTCACTCATCACTACGTCAGAAACAACTGTAAAATCAAGCTGCGCTAATGTCTCGCCGAATACGAGCAGTCGAGCATATAAAGTGTGCGGCTGGACTGGCTAGCGCACACCCCGGTTTAAAAGATCGAACCTTGCTAAACTAAAAAGAATTGAGAATGCGCATAAGGTATGCAAGAAAACTTTCGATTTTTTGTTATGTATAGAAATCCAGCAAACTTTCAGTTTTCCTCTTTCCCTACTGAGGCATTGTCAAATGCCTGAATGCTTCTAAGTTAGCAACTGCTGTTTTTTAGCTCGTGCAACAGTTCTATCATGCTGCAGAACTCGGTAACGTAGCCAATGCGATCAGCGCTTGCGGTGATCAGCCATAGCAGACAAAATAAAGACAATTGTTTCCGACAAAGTGAACTATCGCGGAACACAATCTTAAACATGCGTAATGGACGAAAGGTCTAAAAAAAAGTGGTGAGATGGTTTCTGGATGCAGATGACAACCCAGATTCACACCAAAACCTAATTATTACTTTTTGGCCCATTTGCAATGTTCCTTGAAATTTCATAATGAAAATCACGGCCAATCAAAACGATATCAACAACATATTACAAACGTTTCCATAACTCCTGTTATCATCATCAGTGCATTCCAAATCCTTAAAATTTGCATGTAAATTCATTCCGTGGTATTTGCATTAAGTCGACAAATTGACAAGCAAAAAGTATGCGAAAACAATTATTATCCTTTGCGCAGGTAATAAAGTTTTTGTGAAATATCGAGCTCAAAGGGGGGGTTAACCCCAACCCCCCTTGGGTACGCCCTTGTCCATCGCTATTGCGTTTTGTGTAATGCCCGCAAACCTTTTGTTTACAAATGATGTACGGACTTTAAAAACGAGCTGAACGAAAATTGTTTTGGACAAGGCTTTGGGACCAAGCGTTTGTAAAGACTGCAGGGACGTTTTTTGCCAATTTTGATAACAACGCAGTGTTCCAAAAGATCTAAAGATAAAAACAAAAACATGTATACTGTATCGAACTACTTTCTCAACTTCAGTTAATCGCTATCTTCAAGTTTTAAATGGTTGGAAGGGGAATCTGAAACAACAGTTTTCTAAATGAGGTCTGCATGTCAAAAGTAACGCCTGAAAAATGATGTAATGTAAGATAGGTGAGAAGATACGTAAAGCAATTGTTTTATTAAAAGCTCACACTGGCCTGAGTAAATTAAATCAACTATATTTTTTCATAAACCCACGGATAGATAATTGCTATTTTCAGAGGATCACTAGCCTAAACTAGATTAAAAAACAACAGTTCAAAAATGTTTTAAGCGTTTTTTATTTACGAATAATGCAAAAGCATTTTGCTTTGCGGTTTGCAGTTAAATCAAAACAATCTTCGTTATTGTTTACATTTAAATTTGAAACCTGCTCTTCTGTCTGTCTTTTTTGTTCAAGACGAAAAGGAATACTTTCAGTTATTGTCACTCAGAAAAGTAAACTGTGCAGTTCATTCTGTTTTATGCAGTAACTTCGTATTTCAACCGCACGCTTAATATCCCTGAAAAACTAACGATTGCTTAGCGATGCTGTCTATCCCTCTAATAAGGTAACCACGAGATGGATAAAAGGCAGCCGGAAACTGTACCAAAGATATGTCCAGTTTAGTCAACTTTTCTGCAACGTAAATCTTCAGCATCTGTAACACTGCACCGGTTTTGTAAACATTTAACTACGATTATATACAAAATAACATTCTAACAATCAACAATTTATTTAAAATGTCTGCTGGTAAGTTTATGCACTCTTATGAAAACAGTAAACTTCCATCACATTTTAACCAATATTTCAAATTTTTTCAGACAGTTCATAAATACCCCACCAGACTGGCATGTTCAAAAAATTTCTTCTTACCCATGGTAAACTCTCCCAAGGGCAATGCTCTCTCAAATTTATTGGACCCAAGGTATGGTCAGAAATACCTGATCATATCAACTTTCGATCTCACTTTGATTTCAAAGATCTGTACAAAAATTACCTACGCTCTGGGCTTGTTGGTGCAAAGTAACAACTGGAATTTGTTTAAACTCATCCAATCTTTGTGGTTTGTATCATGTGTTTTTTTCAAAATGTTTTGCTATATATTTTATACTTAACAGACACTGCAAAGTTTCCATGCTGTTAATCTTCTCTCATCTGTCTGTCATTTGATATTTTCCCACCTTGTTGTTTTTTATCATATAATCATTTGCATTGTCAAACAAATGTACATTAATTTCAATAATTGTTCTCTCCATACCTGTAAAATTCAATATCTCATCATGAAAACTATGTGCACATGGGCATGCACTCATCTGTAAATATCTAGTGTCTTTCTTTTTCATCACCTTATCTTTTCGTTTCACATTGCTACTTATGATAGTACTAAAAGCTGTATTGCAGTGTTGGTAGACTAGATCAGGGCTTCTCAAACTATGGGTCGCGAAGTGTAATTTTGGGGTCGCGAAACAAATTGGCTTGACAAATCAGATACAAAAGTTTTTGTAAACTTTACAAGAAAATCAAAATTTGACCTGCAATGAATCTATTTCTACTGCATTTTAGCGGCAATTCCGCGCAGGGCCGTCACTACCGGGAGGAGCAGTGGTGCCCGGTCCCTCCATTTAAGATATGTGCCCCCTTATTTCATGTTTGGCCTCCCGGTTGCTGCATACATCCAATATTGTATTGAAAAATGTGCCCCCCTTGTGGTTTTTGGCACCCCTGCTGCGAAATCCTGGCGACTGGACTGATTCCGCGTTTCATGCTTTCAGTTGTTTACTAGGATGTCTGCCTGAGCTATCAAATGATAATAATCCACCAAGCAAAACAAGTCAGGTTTTGTTACGTCATGATTGTTTTAACGTACTGGCCAATATTTACCTTATTGCTTTCATTCCGACACGAAGGCATGCTGTGTTTAGAACTCTAGGTCTAGGCTAGGGTCTACGCTAATTGCTTTGAGATAACACTGAGTAGATTTACACTACTGTAAAGTTTAGCAATATTAGCAAAGCCACAGCAGTGACCATACATCAAGCGAATCAGTCGTAATTTATTTGCACAAGGAAACTAGTTACTGTAAAGTTAAAAGCTTCATACACAATTTAAGAAGTGCTTTGGATTTGGAGTTTCATTCAGGAATAGTTGGATCCGCAAACCATATGCAATTGAAATTTTAGGAGGCTACGACTCTGCCACTATAAGCCCAGGATGAATTTGCGGAGTTATTCAACGACAAAAGTTTGCAGCTGAACTTTTCAAAACATAGTTTACGTGAATGTTTGATAAGAACATGAAATTAATACCCAGTCATTTCTGATCTAGTCATTCATAAACTCTTAACCGCTTGCACAACATATCTGTGTGATACAGCATTTTAAATATTGATAATCATCAAGTCCAAAACCGATGCTTTTTTAAAAATGTTGAGAATGTCTCTTGCTGCGTTATCTAATTGTATCAGCCTAGGAATGGATGATATGTGTAAAAATAATCAAGTACATGCATCCCATTAGTTGTGCTTGATGAGATGACTTCTTTAAACTGATTTGCTTTATGCTAATTTTTTTAGCCTTTTGTTTCCATTTCGTGATTGTTTTATTACTGTATAGTAACTTTCATGATTTGTGTGCATTTGTATCATTTATCCATGGACAAAAATGCCTCTTGTTTGTTTGCAATGGGACATTTACACTTATCATTAACATTTGGGCTATCCGTAAATGAAAGGGTCGCATAAAAAAAACGTTTTCAAAAAGCGGCCGCGGAACCAAAAAGTTTGAGAAGACCTGGACTAGATGACTTCGTGGTCTTTCACCAATTTTTTGTGACAAAGGAACCAGTAAATATCCATAGCTTGTGTAGAAATTAGCCTTAAGTTATGCTATAGCTTCTGCATTAGCCTATATTCTACGCAATGCTGTATGATCTAGTGACTGCGGGAACCATTATTTTGTCGCAAAAAACAAGACACTCACTTATCACAGGCCCTTGCTGCTAATCAAAGCACTCTAGTGGTAAGCTTAATCGAATTGTGCAGAGAACCAAACTGCGATGTAGCCCAGCCAAATATTAGCGGTTTTGCCTTTCACGCTGCAGCTGGACAGGCTTACGTTGGCATGGATCACATTTGCTTAGAAACTACACTTTGCTCCTCTGGAAATGTTGATTAAATCACGAATACAGGTCCACTGTCTCTCACGAACGTGCCTAATTGCATCCGCTGGTGTGACGTCAACCAGTACAGAGCGTTAGTGAAAAGTTTCGTCAGCGGTGGCATTGTTTACGAATGCGCACATGGATCGCTTTGTGACGCAAGCCATGTAAGAAGAATTAAGGCAGTAGATCTAGGTCATATCCGCCGGAACACAGTTTTTATGAGGTTGTTCAGTGGTGAATACATTGGAGTTTGTCAAAAAAACAGCAGTGGCAAACGTTTGATAAGCTGAAATTGCTCCCCCAATAGAATGAACATATTGTGAGTTTAATCGACCTTAAAAAAGTAATTCAAAAAGTGGTATTTTCGGACCCTTTGACCTTTGGATGTGCTACTCAATTAAAGAATGCAAGAAAGGCGACACATGCACAGGTTTAATTATTTCAGAACTTTGAAAACAGGTACCTTTCAAAGTCAAACGCCAGCTGCCGTTAGTGAAGCTTGAAACATGTTTTCTTTCCAACATGAAAATCATAAAGCCTCAATCAACTTCAAAATGAAAGGATTGTAGTGGTTTGTTGAGGGAAAGTAGAACTCTGAAAAGCAACACTGAAACGAGCGAGGTATTGCGTCTCTCCAGAAACCCAAGGCACTGTACGCTGCAAGTGGCAATAGACTGCAGCAGGTAGAGAAATTTTAAGTGCTTTGGGGTAGTATACATAAGTGTCGGATGGCGGAACAAGGAGATTGATACACGGATTGGTAAAGCAAGCGCAGTTTCGCGTGAATTTTATCGCTTTGTGATGACAAATCTGGTGCTTTCAGACACCGCAAAGCTGTCAGTTTTAAATCGGTCTTTGTTCCGAATCTTGGATAACGACTGGAAAATACTATCTCAAATGCAAGCGGCAGCTCTGTGAGTTTTGCGAAGATTTCACGCTGTGACACTTCACGACAAGATGGGCAGCTTTGAAATTCGTTAAGCTCTGAATGGGGAGCCACTTATCCTCCGAAGCGAGATATCCCAGCTACGTTGGTTCAGCCATGTGACCAGAATGTCCCAGGAAACGGGCTGAGGTAAGCCCTGCTAGTTAAACCCACGAGAAAGCGGCCCAGAAGTCATCGACAGACCAAGTGGAGTTACTACATCTCCGCCCTTGCTTGGTCCCGTCTTGGTTTCGAGCCAGTAGAACCATCTGAAATTGCTCTTGACCGTGAGGTATTTTGAGTTCTCCATAGGGCTGCTGCCCTGCGGCTATCCTCAGAGTAAAAGCGGGTATGAAAATCAATGAATGAAAGTATGACTTTACTATTAATATGAAAATGCGCTGTAAGAGAAAAATGGCTGTGGTAAGTTTAAGCAATTCAAGGCGAACCTGCACACCTGAAGTAAAGGTGGTAGGCTTACCACCTGTCTGTCTATCAACAGATGAATGGCGAAAACCGAACAGGCCTAGTCTACGATTCCTCTGGAGACCTCTTGCGCACCTCACTGTGAATTTCATTGAAA
>Ga0210059_1002589_pt1 | contig 28439 bp, 16 predicted proteins | sample Ectturendosymbi2_FD_188042 | JGI IMG/M metagenome (GOLD analysis project Ga0210059, IMG submission 188042) | Ecteinascidia turbinata endosymbiont from Florida, USA - Sample 2 (SPAdes) (version 2) | ecosystem: Host-associated > Tunicates > Ascidians > Unclassified | place: Key West, Florida...
ATACCGTCCTTGCTACGTCTATGGTCGAACTCACGTAGGAACTTCGGATGTAGCTAAATGCGGCGAAGTTTAGCCTAACAACCAAACTTTTCCGTAATAGTATAGCCATGAAGATGAACAGTAACGTTATCAATCCAATTATCTAACCACGTATCAGTTAAACAGACTGTAGCAAGTTTGTATTCTGTGGCTAGGCGTTCGATTTCATCTAATTTTAGAGTTTTGTTATGAGCAAGTGCGCTTCTCGTGTTAACATGAAGAACTGAAAAAATAGTTGAATTTAACGCCATTCCTTATTACAACTAAACGGGCAATAACCCCTCACCATTGGCGTAAAGGCAATAGTCCGCACCTTCGATTTTCCATCCGATCTTTTTCCTCGAAGTAAATTGTTTGGAAGCTTTCTTTACAAGGGCTTTGCACTGTTCTTGCATGGACCGTGGCAGTTGTTTTGTGATATTCTTTCGAAACTGTCTTGCTCTTTGTGCCAGTTTCAAAACCATATTTTTGTCTTTCATTTTGACGAACTTCACTACTATAGCTGGAGCCTGTGAAGGAGTTGAGCTGGAAGGTTGTAAAGCCAATTTGTTTTGGAAGTCGGTGAACATTGGCAAACGATATTTTTACAAGGTCAGATTCTGAATATCGCAAAGAATTGGTAAGAAATTAGCGTATCACATGTTAGCTTTGCTCTTGAGTCTCCTCGGGAGATTCTTAAGCTAGACCATGAAAGAGAAGGTTGTATTCTTTAGATCGCAATTCAGAGACGATTTCAGACTTCCTTGCGTTCTCGCGCATTTCTGCCAACTCTTTTCCAACATCTTTGAGATCAGATGTCAAATCTGAGATTGTGTTGTATGCATGCTCTAAACTTGTTTCAGGCAGCTGCAAGCGTTCCATAAGAGATTTTTCAATGACTGAAAGGCGTTCAGAAAGTCTCTTTTCTACTGATTGCAGTAGCGTGTGCAGGTCCGATAATTGTAGATCGTCGTTTCCCTCGGGCGCCGGACCAGCCTTGTGCTTTCTTAGAGTAATTGCACTGTTCTTTTTCGTACTTGCTTTACTTTTAATCTACTTGAACCACTGACAGTTAACATTAACAAGACTCACATACTCCGTGAATATCAGAGGAAAATCCAGAAAATTCCCCAAAGCCTCAAACCCTAAGAAAAACTGACAAAGTTCAGAAGAAACATTTCCAAAGTTCCCGAACAACAGCTGTCTAAAAAAACACGTCCGTTCAGCTCAACGGTCAGTGACTGAATGACGGTCAGCGACAGATGGTCAGTGACAGATGCTTTTTCATCGACCAATATTCTGATGTCTCTAATAATCTTTTTTCAAACTACTGTAAAGTATTTCTAAAATTGCGTTACCGCGATATAGTCGCGTTTCGTACAAAAAATTGAATGGATGAGAATTTGGTCATTGACTCAGTGCAAACTTCACGTTTCCCACTGTGACGTGAAAACATATGGTCTGATCATTTTCAATGCCCTTGTGATGCAATCAACACCTTCCAAGGCAAAGTGCCAGCATAATTACTGCTTTCGAGTTTTATGGTATGTTTGTCTCTACGCGTACCCTAAGCGTTTTTTGGGAGGAGAGGGAAAGTTGTGCTTGTTTTCGAAATACAGCAATACCTTTTTTCGGCCTTCAAGTTTATTCTGTGGTCAAATGGCTTTTCGATATTTATCAACAGCAGTTTGTTTTAAATAGTTTGTGATTGATAGTTTGCCGCTGATGGGCAGGTATTTTTGTAAACAAATTTCGCCATTTTGGCTAGACCAGGGGCTCCCAAACTTTTTCTTACCATGTACCCCTTCAGCACTCCGACAGATGAGCAAGTACCCCTTCAGCATTTCAACAAATATGTATGTACCCCTTCAGCATTTCAACAAATATGTATGTACCCCTTCAGCATTTCGACAGATGCACATGTACCCCTAAGATTTCCTATGACAATACATTTTATCATGATTATTTATAGATATATTTCACAATGACCATATAATGATTTTTGAAAAGGATATTCACTGATGTATGTGTAAATATTTGGAAATAAATTTTATGCCAATATATTTTACTCTTCTATTGATAACCTTAAATGTACCCCTTCGGATAGGCAAATGTACCCCAGACTGGGAACCCCTGGGCTAGACAATCGTGATGTGCAGGAGGGGTAACGAGGTTAGATGGCGCCTGGGGCAAAAAACAAGTTTGGCGTCCCCACGTTCGAACTTCTTAGGTCTTTCGGAAGCAAATGTACTGTTTTGAAAATATGTGCTAATGATATTGTTGTGACTTTTTGGCCCCCCGCAGTGATTCGGCGCCCGGGGAATTGTGCCCCTTGCCCCTCTCGTTACATCTTTGTTGTTATGCAATAAAAATTGGAACATTTTCCGAAAATAAACAAATTTTCAAGTCCGAACGTCATCAACTTTTATTCCATGAATATCTGCAAGTTTCGAACACAATAAGGCATGGGTCTTGCACAGACTGCCAACAACGGTTACTGGCGGCATTTCAGGTTTTTTCGTGTAGTTTCTGTGTCACTTCTATGCCTGCACCACACGTTTTTTCGGCGTGGACCTGTGTTTGTTTCGCTCATAATAAAACTTTTCCGACATTCAACAAGTTACTTTTTCAAGGTTAGGTAAATTTGAGAATCATTTCTGAATTGTTGTGAAGGACGCTTCTGCTCCGGAAACGTCCCAGTAAGCCTGGGTAATTGTGAGAATGCGATTTAGCCAAAATGTTTATGGTTATCAACCGTGTTTGTTGAAAAAAGTAACCTGAGCAGTTGGGTCTTCACTGCTATGCAGTCAGTACACATCCGGATGAACTCGTCCTTGAGGCCCCCCTAAAAAAATCTTGGATCCGCCAATGAGTATAGTTGTTTTAGCTTTGTTATTCTTAAGAGTTCTTACAGCCAATGATTCTGCAATCTAAGTAGAAGAGTAAATTAATTTCATTGGCTCTTCCGCAGTTACGCATTTTTAATAAGGCAAGTCGGAATGGGAAAGAGCAAAATAAACAGATTTGAGCACTGAGATGTTAGTATAGTGTTTTAATTTGAAAAACATTTCATATTATTTCGAGAGCTTTCAGTTTGAGGTTTCCAACTGAGTTTATCACCAAGAATAATGCCAAGATATTTTAAGCTACTTTGTTTTGATATTGGTTAATGGTTTAATTAATGGAAACTAAAAAATTGATATTGTTATGGTTGTTCACAGGGTTGCGGTGTCGGAGATGAAACGTCCGACTCCAACTCCGACTCCTAGCTTCCAATATTTTTCGACTCCGATCAACGCGTCTTTTTTCAGGAGGCCATGTTCCGACATAACGTGAATGAAGATTGGCTGTAAAAATTGCAAAGAAGCGAGTTAAAATTATTATAGAAGTAAGCGATGGTTGGAGCTACAGAGCTGTTCAAACCCTCTGAAGCTGAGGAATGTCTTCTAGTTTCGATTGAAAAATTGGAAAGTTTTGGATTTGAGCTTTTTGTGGGTGACATCCTAATAGGGGTAGGTTTAGGCTTTTTTGGCACACGTCATCGCGCCCTGGCCCCGACCCCAATGGGCAATTCTTTGTTTCTTTTTTTTAATAGGTGAAAAAATCTGCATCTTTAGAGCCCTTGCTTGGCCTTGTAGCGTTTGTGGTTAGCACGTTATGGCCTAAAAACCACAAACAATGGATAGTTAATTAATTAATACCTCAGGAGGTTTGTTTTAAAAATCTTTGGAGAAATCTGAAAGTTTGAATATTGGCCTGCAACAGGGGTGGACAATTAATTTGGCTCGGGGGCCAGTTTGAGAAGGCAGTGTTTACTGGAGAGCAATACGGAAGTAGAAGCAAATCTCTGTCAAGTTGGAGGGACTTTCAGATTTGAATAATATTCCTGATTGTTTCCGCGGGCTACTGAAAACACTGTGGCGAGCCACATGTGCCCACTAATTGACCACACCTGGCCTACTGTAGGCTATAGGAGATTTGGACGTAGTTATTTTAGGAAGGGGTGTAATTTGAGTAATTTTTAAAAGATTGGGAAATTTAGCTTTTGCCAAACATTCATTAAAAGATTCAGATAACCATAAGGATAAACTAGGCCTATTAGCAGAAATTTTTTAAAACTTTGCTAGGATGTTATAGAGTTTGATGTTATCTTCCTTAAATGGTGAAACCATTTGTCTTATTTTATCAGCATTGGTTGGCGGGAATGCACACAATTGAAATTGAAGAAAGACTCATTAAAAGTTGTAGGGGAAAAGTCAATTTTGGAGGATGTGTTTTTGCCAGTATTGGAGAAGTGAATAGCCTATTCAGTTCTTCACAATGGTTCTGGTTAGCCGCTTGAATTGCCAAGTGTGATGCTTACTCACATTATAGGAACAAACAGCCACAGTCGGCGAGCAAAAGGTCAGTCCGGACTCGTTACAACTTTATCCGACTCCTCAGGTTGAAAATCCTTCCGATTCCACAGCCCTGCCTAACACACTCTGCACTTTTGAGTGATCATGGACAATTGGTAAGCCATAGCCTACTGTTAGGAAGTACCAGGGCTTAAGACTTAGTAGCCTACACCGATCTATGAAAATCATTCGAAACTAACAACTGCTACAAAACAATCACATCTTTTAAAATCTATAGCCTACAAATGCAGGTAAAATATTTTTCGATTCGCTTTAACCAGCGTTTTTGGATACCTCTGCTTATGTTCAGTCTATGTGCCTAAGAGTATCATTGTGCTGAACCTTTGTTTGCTCTTTTACTTGGTCAATTTAGTTAGGGGAAGGTGGGGGTCAGTTGTCTTTTTTTATCTATTCAAAAGGTTGTAAACGTTTAACTTTAGTTTACATGGTGATTTAGTCTCATACCAGCCCCGGTGGCAGCCGTTGTGGTTTTGCTACCCAAAAGTAATCTATATAAGCGCATTAGATTTGAGTCTTGCCCACGTTAATCAACATCTTCTGTTCTGAGTTTTGTGACGTTGTAGTCAGGGCAGTTTAACATTATTTGATAATGCCAGATTTTAATTCTTTTTTAGCTGAGTTGGTACTTCATTTTATTTTTTAGGTATGCATGGGGCACACTCAACACATTTCCATCAGGTCCGTCTCAACAAGTTAAAGCAACCCACAGGGAAGAAAGTGTGGCCTGGAAAATGAATACAGGTCGGCAAAGACTACTCCATTATCACAATGAATGTGAATCGTTCGTGACAAGAAGCGAATTTACTATCTAATTGAATCGACTTTTGCTGCTTCAACACATTGCTAAAGTTTGGGTGTAAAACTTACGGTACCAGGGCGAACTCTCGATGCTTGTGTGCTTCAGTTGCTTTCAAGAAATGCTGTTAAAACGTTGAGATGCGAGTGCTGCAGAGCGGAGTTTTACTGCAATATGCAAAGCCATCTTTATACCAACCACATTTCCACATGCTGTAACAGACCATACCGTAGATATCCATTTTTAAATACTACTTGAGGGCAAATTCTCATTCATAACGTTAGGCCAACACAACTTTATTAGAATTTCCTGCGAAGGTGCACATTTACATTCTTGAAGTATATTTTGGTTAACATCTCCATAGCCACATACTTGCACGAACATTAAAATGCTAAACAAATGATCCAAAATTAATGAACTTGTCGAATCCTTCAGTAAAATTGTATTTCTTGTCGTCTTTGAGTGACCAGTAAGTGCTAGCTAGCTGTCAAACATTCCGTCCGACCCCTCCATCCTGGAACACTTGCAATGCCTCGTTTCAAGTGATGCACCAGCTATTTCACAAAAACGTTGATCTAATGCAGTTATAAAGATACTATCAATAGCAACAGATAATGACTTAATACAGCGTTGTACAGTGCGAAAACAAGGCGAAAGTAAACTCATAAAACGAGTAACACATTGAATGCAGGAGCGACGTAACTTACTTGAAAAATACATGCAACATAAGCACGATGGCGATGCACGAAGTCCGAGTCATTTTAAATCTTTTCAAAAAATGCAAAGATTGTACGCTTTTTTTACCAGTTAAAGTAACAAGTAAGTTGTGCATTATTCCCGTCGACACATTTAAATATGAGGAAGATATATTTTCAGCACGCTCTTTTGGAGCAATGAGAGGCGGAACACATTACAACATATGCTTTGTGGCTATTGCACGCAAACACGATGACATGCTATCTTGATGTTCGACCCAAGTTTCTCCAATACAGTTGGTGTCGTGCGATAACGTAAACATTTCCGCATTCAGCCAAGGTAATTTCACTGTCGAAATCTTGAACATTTCGTTTAAAAAGAATAAGTTTTTGACCACAGGAAAAGCAAGCAAGCTAACATGGCAGTCAGTTGGAAATTCACAATGAGATCACTTGCCCCAAGTGATCAGGACGCTACTTTGCGACGATGAAACGTTAATTACCGGACATTCGTGAAAAACTGCCAAATAAACATGACCGAGAATAAGCCTCTCTTTCAGGCTCATTCTGCGTATGTACTATATAAAGATGAACGAAAACGTTAACACCAACCAAAATTCACGGTTTTTGCTTCTGCTCCCTAATGCAATTCGTTCGATCTTATTGTTGTGATACAGCTCAAATTTCACTTTAAAGTTCCGATTAATTCAGTCTTTTCTCAATGCAGATCCCGTACCATGCTTTAAAATGCGACTGAGAGGTCACTAATGCAACAGCTTCACGTGTACCCCATCAAATGACGAAGCAAAATGAAACGAACGGCAGTTTTAAAAATACAGCAGCATTCTTTAACCTGGAACGTCTTAATTTGAAATAACCCGCGGAACTTTGTACAACAGTCGATTAACCTGTTGCGCGAAGTGCCTGGCAGCAAGAACTTCAGGTAGTTTGACATTGACAGTCAAGCCACGAACAGTCAGATCCCACTCGCCGCATCGCATCAACTGACACTGTTGGCAGACGCGAGTATTTCGTCACATAAACCAAAAGAGCGTGACTAAGCACATTGACAAGAGTGTGTAGAGGGGCAAAGCGCAATCGTCGAGATAACTGCAGGAGCAGCGTTCGAATTGACGGAATAAACGCCAAAAGAACGAAAAACAGTGCTCGCCGAGTTTTATACTGTTCTCATTTCCTCAGTTTATCTGGTTTTCTGTTTCGAAGCAGTCGATGAGTTGAAAAATCGGGAGTTGAGCATTTGTCATTTAATCAAATTTTCTGAACTTACGTCACCATTCACACCAGTTTATCCTGCGTTATCTTTTCCGTTACACCTCCGATGTCAATCATGCGACAAAAAGCATGAGGATACGCGCAGTTTCTTAACCTTTAGCCGAGTCAACGCGGAATGGGAGTTCGGCGACGCCGTTGCGGCGATAAATCAGTTAATAAGGCATGTCACTTTTGATAATAACGCTTTTTACGTACTTTTAAAAACAGTTTTGGGTTTAGCTTTAGGGTGAGCAAACATTCTTTGTAATCTAACCTTTGACGTATTTCAAAAACACACCTTTTTTTCGTATAAAACATTTGCGACCATCATCGCCAAAACGGCGTCGCTGAACTGTCCTAGATCGAGTCAACGACGCCGCTGGCACATAACACAAGTTTTATTAAAAAAGCATTTTTGTGTATGCACTAGTGGAAGTGGAACATTAACGAACGTGAAGATCTTTTACAAATTAAATCAAAAAGATTGTTTATTTTAAATGCTTGGTGAGTTGATTGAGGATCTTTCAATACAACTTGTGCTTGGATTCCAAACTAAAACAGTATAGCAGCACAATGGTACATGGAGTTCACGCGATTTTTCAACTTTCTGTGTACAAAGTGACAAATATTTTGTCCCGGCAAACCATAACGCAGGAACCACAAATTCGACGTCTTTTCACCAAATCAGTAAGGGTAATTTTCATTCAAAAATATCTTCAAGCACGGATCACCTCACATTTCTCTTAAAAACACAGCCATACGTCACCAAGCGAAATTCCAATATATATATACTGTATATCCCTTTACCTTGCTGCAGTAAGCATGATATATTTGCCTATCCTATGTTTGCAGTAACAAATGTGCTGGGCGTCAACACATTATTTAAAGGCATATATATATATATAACTAGACCAATCTAAAAAGGACACTTGCACTGGCTAACTGACCAGTTGTTATTCCATCATACAACTGAGGTGTTGCATGTGATAACAAAGGATCTACAGACTGTCGATCGACAAGAAGCATTGAAAGCGACTTAAAATATGCGATACACTTTTTCGAACCTCCGGAGATGATGTGGGAATGCATTCAACCAACACAGGATAAAGGTCAATAATTTGACGCCACAGTGCTTTATCAACAGCGGTTTTATTTTCTTGCAACCTTTGAAATAGTGTGTCCATTGCTTTCAAAGCAAACAAAACTTCATTTAACTGGGATGAAGACAAAGGAAATTGCGTTTTCAGTCTATCTGAACTTATGTATTGCGTAAGAGAGCTCCTGCATCTTTGAATCAAACTTTTTACAGTCACATCATTAAGATCCATGCTTTGCCGATCGAAGCCAGCATCGTCGTGGCTGCTCGGCGTCAAAGAAAATTGCAGCAATGTATTGAAGCACTGCTTACTAAGTTCATCTCTGTCTCTGTCTTTGCCGATATGAATATCGATGTCGCGCGTGGATAACGGCATCGAACCTTTGCTGAGCATTGCAACAAGCCTGGATATGAACTGCTTCGGGAAAGCAGCGCTGTAAGGCATTATTTCATTTCTGATCAGTTCAATCAGAAGTATATCGAACGCCTCCTGCGTTTTGTGATCTTCCATTGGCAAGGTAGCTGGAAGTGGCGCACTGGGAAACAAAAAATCCTCCATGCACGCAGAAAGTTCATTCCATAAGGATTCAAACAGTGAAACCTGCGAATGCTGCCTTACCACAGGAAGGCCTGCCTGCAGAACTTTCATGAAAGCGTTAACCGTCAATTGCCAGGTTGCACTTGACTTTGAGTCATACTTTCGCTTCAGAGGAACTCGCAGTGTCTTCACGATAGACGTCAAAATTCCGTGCTTGATTACAGCTTTATGGCTGGCAGTAATCTGATACAAATCAACAACCACCTTGACACAGTATTCAGCAAATGGTATGTAATTGATGCAAACCCATTTGTTTTTATCTGGTGGTCCTGTATGATGTTTTATGTCTCCGTATGTGGGTGGAATCGAGATAAAATCAACTATGCTTAACAGAAATTTAAAAACAGATGGATAAATCGAGCTATCTGAAAGAGGCGACACTGACTTCTGCACAATGTCGACTGCATTCATGACTGCTTCTTGCAAAGGAGTTAAAATATGGTTGGACGTTGGTAGGATAAACGCCGTGGAATCAGATCGCACAGGAACGCAAATAGCTCCGTGGAGAACTTCAGCAAGCTTCGTAAAGTCTTCTGTGGTAAAACTAGCGTGTATGTGTTTGTGTAATGTAGGAAAAAGCAGGACGAAGGACGTTAAATAAGCTTGAGAAAGCATTTCATCAGGTGCCAACTGGCCAGGTGGTGGTGGTATAGTAACTTTTGTTCCAATATTACACCAAGTTTTCCATGCTTTTTCGTAAAGAGTGGCATCACCAGGCTGACTTGGAGCATCTGACGGAGATAGAACTTCTTCAAAACTGCATATAGCTGACCGTGATACTTCTACACTGCTGCTTGTAGCAGAACTTTGAATAAATTCAAGGACTTTTCCCCAAGCTTGCTCGAAGTTACTGGTTTTTAACAGTAGTGTTCGCTTTGTTTTGAAAAGTCGAGCGATGCCAGCAAGTGTGAGGACGCTGGTTTCTTGCCACTGCTTTTCTTCTGTGTCACGTGAGTGATGCATCAATATGTGACTATCACGTGGTTGATTTTTGTCTCTGGGGGCATTGGTGTAGGATCTTTGCACATCTTCCATGAGTGGAAAGAGCACCACCCAAATCAATTTCTGCCACGTTGACTCAGACAATGTTGACCAATGAGTTGAAATGGTAGAAAACAGAGTCTGTCCTGCGCTCTTGCGAATTGCCGGTCTGCTGTCAAGACACAGCGATCCCATCTTGCTGAACAAGCCCAACCAAAGCACATCAGCGGCGGGAAGAGCATCTTTTTCACCACCTTCATCGACTTGCATGGCGATCAAGGCATGTTTGATCTTATCTTCATTCTGATGCATGTAATCCGACATGCTCCACAACAGTCCAACAGCAGTTAAGCTTATATTAAAATCATGACATTGCGCTGCATACTTAGCAACGACTTGGATGCACTGCTGAAGTGTAGAAACAGGAAGTGACAGCATATAATCTGTGATAATTAGCTGTACACTGCGAAAGCCAAGGCGCACAAGTGCTTCATTAGTGTCATCAGTCGCGGAGCCAATTATTTCAAGAATTTCACACCATCCTGCTGCCAGGGAATCACCACAACTGTGCAGTATCTGCAATATGCCATCAAGTTGTTTTTGTCGAACATCTAAATGAGATACTGTGCAAATCTCTTTTAAAGGCATAAGGAACATGTGCAGCAAACGCTGGTTTTCCTTCAACTTTTCTCCATGGTAATGTCTTAAGGCTGCCTTGACCAATGCAGTCACCCCTTCAGCACCCCACTCCCTAAGAATGGCATTTGGGTGCTGGCAAACTTCAAGTAAATGCCCAGTAACTGGCCTCCACAAAATTTCGATGCGCTCCATGTTGACCAAGCCGGTTTCTAAAAGTTTTGCAACGGCGAACAAGCTGGGTTCTTTCACTGAACTGCTATAGGCACTGTCCATAGCTTCGACAGACAGCGAGCACAGAGCATTGATAAGGTGATGGAGAGCAACATCGTCTAGATTTTGAGAAGCTTCGAATAACCTCGTCAGCATGTTTGACAACACAGGAAGATCACCAAGTACAGCAGTAGTCAATACCGTGTTGTTCGTAGATGCTCCACCATCATTACCCGATCGTTTGCTGGGCTTCAGTTGACCACTACTAGTGGGTGTGAGGCCCAAAATCCACACGAGATGTTGCAATGTGGTCAAAAGTAGCTGCCATGCAGTGTTCATGTACGCCCCGTGGCAGTGTGCTAAGTTCAGTATGGTTCGCATACACTGGATGTTTTTCGCAGTCAAAGCAACACTGCTGGATCCACTGGATACCGAGCCACTTACACTGAGCAGTGACTGCCCAACTGCCACAACATGTTGCTCATTTGACGTAAGCTCATGCGACTGATTCACAAATATTTTGTGAGGTAGCCTAGGCATGGATGAAACAAGCACAGGTATGACATAATGGGCCGGCAAGGAGGCCTTACAAAGGACAATAATAAATGCATCCCTGGCAGCATTAAGTTTCAACTGTCCACACACACCCGCACAAGATTCAATGCACTTTAGCACATTTTCTGTGCAACTTTCATCTGTGCTTGCTTCCAGAAGTAATGAAAGTGCAGATAAGATAACACTCCACGATGAGTTAATCATTTCTTCCAACACGGGAACAGGAGACCCAACGTCACCAGCTGGTTTGACGTCCTTACTTTCAGCAAGATCATTGTCAATTAAAGCTGTCAAACCTCGAATCAAATCAAGCACTGATGAATATGCCATTGTTAACACATATCCTTCTGGAACAGGCGGTGCATCAATTTTGTCAAGTAATTCAAGGTAAATGTACTTTACACTGTTTGAGCTACTTGTAGGAATAGGCATCAGTGGCAATATTGCACCATGGTATTCGAAGTAGGTTTGAGAGTGAACACTGCCAGAGTTAACAGGTAGGCTAACTTCAGCACTTCCACTTTGTGAGCTGCCCGGTGTCGACTGAGCCTGAAAAAATATGTTTTGAACAAATGTGCCCACTGATGTCACTAAATTATGAAAAACTTTTGTGCTGTGGGCTTGCATATCATATGAAGCACAAAAAGACTTTAATAGTCTTGGCTGTGCACACAACTGACATACGACCTCAACTGCCAATGCCCGTTGCCAGCAGGGCTTGTCAGTATCAAGAAACTTTATTAGCAGTGACAAGAATATCTCACACTCAGTCACCAACAGTCTATAGTATTTTTTTAAGAGTATGGAAACGACCCTCAACAATCTCATCGATATAGGAAAATATGGCTTTTCTTTGATGAGCGCTTGAGATGATACAGAAGGGGGGGGAGGAGCACCTTGGCGGTGTTTTATGTTTGGTGAAAACAGACGAATAACCAGTGCACACACACGTTCCTTGAGCAAAAATTTGAATTCTGCATGGTTCCTGAATATTTCTTCATGCTCAAGGAGGACACCCTCTAGCAATTCCAAACCAAACGTTCTTGTCATTTCAGTTATTCCAAGTAGCCAGTGTGGACTATCTGCATTTACCAACTGGCAAATGTCCTGAAACAGCAAGTAGCCATCTTCCACAGTCTGCGATAAACCTGGTGGTGTAGCAAATTTATTGCAGCCTGACTTCGGCAAATACTCCTTTTCTACGCATTCTTCAGTTTTTTTCATGTGATCTTCATCTACCACACGATCAAAAACAAGAGACACCACTTGGCGCACAGTTGCCTCTGCTGTGTTGTTGGTAACTTCATTTTTTGTAAAATGCAGTCGGAAACACAACACAATGGCCCTAGCAAGAGACTGGCCTTGCAATGAAGCAGAATTTGATGTTGCTAGAACAATCACTGTCTGCAACACACGCAAATGTACTTCCTCTAATCCTTGGTCAAATACTTGCCACAGAATGTTCACCAAAGTTGCTGATAATGTTGCATCCACTATTTCATGAGTGACAATACGTTGTATAGCAGTTAAAGAAAGTTGTACTATCTGCAAGCACCTTGTATCACATCCCATGATAAAAGGCTGCGTAATATCATTACGACACTGCCTCAGCAAGGTTGTAATATTTTGCGATTCACAATTTTTTCCTGACTGTGGCAAAATTGTGCGAATCTTTATAACTGCTGATTCTGCTGCTTCTTTCACAGGTGGATACCTTCGCTTAGTTTCATTAGAAAGAGTTCTAAGATCAGCCTGCAGATCTTCAATCAATCTTCTTTCACGAGCAGATGCCATCTCCATTAGTGAAGTTATCTAAAAGAGTAAAAATATTAGTATATGACTAGCAAAACGTTTTTTTCACAAACTAGAAACATAAGTTTTACCAACACACCTTATACTGTGCACTGGATTAGAGTAGTACTCTAATTGAGCAATTGTTATGTTATGAATTCATACTCTATTTAATAGAGTACGAATTCATAACATAACAATTGCTCAAGGTATTTTTGCACATAAGCACAAGAGATGGGTGATTTCCCATTAACGCAAAGTCACTTATTTTCACTAGCGACTGTGTCAGCAAAACAGTAGCTTATCTACTAATCATCATTATCACTGATGAAACAAAAAAGCAAGGGACAGACAAGAACATCAACGACAATGATACAAACGACAGACAATAAATATTAATGAAGCATAAGTGGAAGTACCAAATGCACAGCACATGTGAAAAACAAATCAGGAAAGCCCTACTTTGAGTAGTTCTTGCTCATAGTTATTGCAAACTTTGATTGTTGCTTGCTCATCAAAGTCACCAAAAAGAACAATTATGGGCTGTTGAGTCATAGCTGTATCTGCTGATTGGCTGTGCTGCAACCACTCAGTACATGCAATGTGAATGTACTGTTGCAATCGGAAATCCCGAGCGGCATGTGCGCAAAGCTTCACACCGTGGCAGCAAGCAACAATAGAGATCATGCTCGCAATCTCTCTTACTATTGCTTGCTCGCGCTTCATATATAATGGTTTTATTCCTCATGCACATCCCGTTCGTGGTGAATCACATAATCAACGCAACACCACTGGAGAGGTTGCAACAGTACAATACACCACGAATGGGATGCGTGCTAAGAATACCAACCATATATATGTGGTACAAACAAGCAATAATAGAGTGAGCATGGGGTATGATCTCTATTGTTGCTTGCTGCCAGTGTGAAGCTTTGTGCACTTGCAACTCAGACCCTCTAGTCGCAACAGTTGGTTAGCATGTACTGTCACAGTCATGACTCTTTTAAGAGGTGTAAACTTTCAGTAAAACAGAGATTGCTTAGCAAACACATTACAAAATCATGTACCGGTAAGACTAATGATAGTTCCATCATAAAAGCCAAGATATGGCAATCGTAGGGTGATATCTATAAAAGAAGATGTAAATACCTGAATACCTAAGCCAAATGGACAGTACTGCTGCACTCAAATCATTTTTCTATTTCATTTCTGACGTTCACAGATGTTTTCCAGCACAGAAATGGTGGAGTGTCAAAATGCTCCCTGCAAAAAATTGGAAAGCTCAATACAAAATTACAAGACCAAGTTAAGGAGCAAGCACAGAGATGTGGCATAAATTGAACTTTGTAGCAAAGCAAGCTCGTTTACAACAACATAAGAATGCATGCAATGCCTAATGTATATGACTATTTAAAATAAATAAATTTTTAGAAATAAGACAGTAATGACACTGTAACTTGCAATCACAAACTCTACATAAAAGCTGGATAAGTTCATAGAAATAAAAATTTCCGCACCAACTTCTTAGCAATTTTGCAAAGGAGTTAACTACAAAAATTAGGATACCACCACACTGTGCAGACACAAACTAGAAACACTCATGAACAGCAGTGCAATAGACTTTTTCCAAATACAAGTATTTTTATGTGGCTTGCGCAAAAAATCCCATGCTTTTATTATCTAATTAACCAGGCATTTTTTAAACTCAAACTGAATTTCATGTTTGCTAAGTTACTATTTCAAACACTGAGACTAGTCTTTTGTGAGACTTCAGTTAGTGCATAAAACTGTATTCAACAGTTCTATTCTTTCTGATAAAATACAAGACTAGGTTTGTCAAGGGAAACGACCCACACTTCTTTCTGTCAGCTTAAGTGACTAATATACAGACCGAAAGTCTTCAACCAAGCAACTTTTACATAGATATACCACAGAATAAAGTGTCAGGAGGATTAAAAATAAACACTGCACCAAACATTTGAGATACACTGCTTTGCAGAATTTATATCTGACACATGTCAGGTTACACTGAAAAATTGCAAGACGCACCCTTTCCAGCCTGAGAATTACTGGTGCAAGGGAAAACGTCATTTGCATTTCTACAGATACTGCAACTTGTTGAGCACCATGCGAGTCATAACTAATAGTGTTTGGTGGCCAGAGCCAGGTAACCAGGGCAGTTTGGGCCCAGGGTCAGGTAACCTGAGCCAAAATGGCCTAAAACCTACTTCACTTATGATGTCACCCAGAAAAAACCTGAAATCCAAAACTTTCCAATATTTTCAGAATGGAGTCTAGAAGACTTGTTGCATCTTTTGAGCATTTGAACAGCTCTCTAGCGCAATCAGCGGGAAAGTTATGGTGTTGCAAAGTGATGGTTTTTAAGTGGCTCACGCACGTCTTAAAGGTAAAAACAGTCCAACGCCAAAGGTGTTAATCCACTTTACGTATGAACATAGACCATTCAATGATAATTCATTGACATTGAACCTTACAGTCTGCAAAATATGGTACATGATTACCTGCCATCAGAAAATCATATTAATGAAACACCCCAAAGACAAAAACTGTTCAACCAATATGTGACCACAAGGCTATACATAAAGGATAAACATACGACTCAAGAAGTACATAGGTTACACCAGGGTCATCAACATGGTGCCCCCACCAGGTAGGCCGCAAGGACCACAAGTCTGTAAACCTGTTCTGAAAATAGCATTTACATGATCAGTGTCTTCACATAGATGAATATCATTAATTTTTTTACTAATAACATAATTAACACTTTGACGTCTGGGTTAATTCAGTAGGTTCACAAAAAAACAGCTGATTCGCATGTGGCTTTGCGTGGGAATATCTCTGCTCCTGTACAGGTTACGGACTTGGTCGAAGTGTCAAAAGACGCAGCAAGTCTTGTAGTTTGCACTCAAAAAAAAATTTTTTGCTTGGGAGGTGCAGGTTTTTTGTCAGTGACATCATAAGTGGAGGACTTTTTGGCCACCTTGGCCAACTTCACATGTCCCTGAGCACGAACCGTTAGATGGTAGTACTTCACTGAAGGTTTTATTGGATTCTAGGCTACAATCCAAGTCTTTTGATACTTTGAATGACCTGCTGGGGTTTCGGGTTCAAAAGTTATGATCTAAGTTTTTTACTAACTTTTGAACCAGAAACGTTAGAAAGTCGATCAAAGGCTCAAAAGACTCAGACTCGAGCCTAGTTTCCAATGAAAACTTCAGCGAAAGACTTTGGCCTAGCGGTTTGGCCTAGACTTTGCCCTAGGCCAGGCAACATGAGCCAAAATGGCCCCAAAACTACTTCACTTATGACATCACTCACAAAATATCTGCAACCCCCACCCAAAAAATTTTTTCAAATCCGTTTCAGCCCTCGAACAGCTCTCTAGCACAATCGGCGTAGGAGCTAGGGCATTGGTAAGGCAACTGACGGTTTTAGGCCAAAATCTAAGTACGAATATATCGTACCCCAGCTCTCTAAGTGTTAAAAATCAATTGAGCAATTTTTTTATTTTAGAAGTGTGTATGAAACTGGTAGCCCTTCGGATTAATTGCTACCCAAGATGTAGCCCTCTGTTTTAAAAAGGTTGGTGACCCTTGGGTTACATAGTTACACACGAGAAAGTTTGCCATACACAGTGACATAAAAACAGACTGTAGTTTGTGGTAGGTCTGCAAAACTTGTAAAATCACAAATGAAGTGTAGCCTGCCCAAGCCATCCATAATCTGCCCGGTGCAGGCAAACAAAAATGACATTTTAATATAAAAACACCTTTAGAGCTGGTACGTTTCAGCCTAAAACAAGCAGTTTGGACCTGTCTTGGCAACTGCATAACTCGCCAGGCATTTGTGCTAGACAGCTGCTCAAACCCTCAAAAGAATCAGCAAGTCTTTGAGATTGCAATGAAAAAAATTTTTGGTTTTCGGTTCCAGATTTTTTGTGAGTAACGTTATAAGTGGAATAGTTATAAACTTTCTTGGCCCACTTCTAGCCTTGGGCCCAAACCGCTAAATGTTTGCATTTCGCTCAAGCTTTCTTCAAAAACTAGGCTAAAATCCATGTCTTTTGAGACTTTGGATGACTTGCTGAGGTTTTGGGATCAAAAGTTATGACCTAAATACAACAAAATAATTAATCCAATAATTAGATAATTGATTAATTTGTTGTTTTTAGGCCATAACTTTTGAACCAGAAACACTAAAAAGACTCAGATTCTCACCTGGTTTCCAATGAAAACTTGATCGAAATACTTTTGGTCATTCCATGTCCCAGCCAGTCATCCACCATTTCAGATTTTCCTTAAATTTAATAAGCATCTACAACCTTTCATGCTGGTTCCAACAAACTAAATTTTTTTGAAATTCGTTAAGGTTTCATGAAGTTATGGACCATACAAAATGACTGCTTTTTGTGGTCAGTGAAGCGTAAAGACTAACAAAAAAATTATTGAATGAATTTAAAACTAAATCATTCTTACTGCAATTATTTAATTGTTGCAAAAACTTGAAGAGTTTGTCTCAATTGTTGTAAAAGCTTGAAGAGGTTGTCTCAATGCGTGACATAAACTTTAAATGGTAATAACTGAATGAGCACACCTTCCATTGGCATGTGCAATACATCATCTGAAAGCTCTCACTAAGGAGATTTTAGTCTCGAAGTATCCCCATTGCTTTTTTAATTAAATATTGCCTAAGGGAATTCCCTAATTTTTTTGCATTTTTTGACCGTAACTTTTGAACCAGAAATGCAAGAAAGCCAGTCATACCCTTTAAAGACTCCTATTATAGCCGGGTTTCCGGTAAAGTTTCTAGCCAAAAAATTGGCTTTTGGCGTTAGCGCCCTAGGCCTGATAACGTTATCCAAATATGCATAAATATACTCCCATTATGATGTCAAAGAAAATCCAAAACTTTTTAATTTTTTAAAAACTTCAAACAAGACTTTCCGCATCTTTAGAGTGTTTGAACAGCTCTCCAGATTGATCAGCTGGCGAGTGATAGCCTTCAACTAAAATGACCAAGGTTACCTTTTGCAAGACTTGAGTTTTTGCCAAAATTTGGGTTTTTGAGCCATAATTTTAGATCCAGCAATGCTAAAAAGCCGCAAGGGCTCTAATGACTAGAATCACAGCCTAGTTTCCAATAAACCTTGATTCAAAAAATTGGCTCATTTGGTTGGCACCCAGGGCCAGATGACCTTGGTCAAAAATGAGTGAAACTACCCCCATCATGACATCACCCACAAAAAAACAAACCTAAACTTTTCTAATTGTTAAAAAAATATTAACTATAAGACTTCCCGCATCTTCAGAGGGTTTGAACATCTCTCTTAACTCATCAGCTGGTGAGTTATGGTTGTATAAAATTCAGCAAAAAAGTGGCACCTTAGGATATTTTAAGACTAAAATCTCCTCAGTGAGAGCTTCCAGATGATATATTACACATGCCAATAACATGGGTGCTTGTTGAGTTATTACCATTCAAAATTTACATCATGCATGAGTGACTTTGATGACTGCCCATTTTCTTTACCCCAATTGGGTAAGTGCATGGATTTTTTGAAATTTTTCTTCACAAGTGAAGATAATATGCTTGAGACAACCTCTTGACAAGCTTTTACAAGAATTGAATGATTACAGTGAGAATGATTTAGTTTTAAAGTTAGTTTATGATTTACAAAAAGAAGTCATTTTGTATGGTCTGTAACTTCACGAAACCTTTTCAAAAAAAAAAACATTTAGTTTGTTGGAACCAGCATGAAAAGTTCTGCTTATTGAATTTGAGGAAAATCTGAGATGCTGGATTGATTTTTCCATTTTTTTGGCTCATTTGACATGGAATCACCCTTCCATCTAGCCGTTGGGTCCTAGGCCAGGTAAAATGAGCCAAAATGGCCAAAAACCTACCTCACTTATGACGTCACTCACACAAAAACCCCAAAACTTTTTTTCATTACAGGCTTGCCGAGTCTATTAAGGTTTGGGTAGCTCTTTAGCACAATCAACTGGCAAGTTATGGTGTTGGTTTTGGGTTTTTTGTGAGTGATGTCAAGTGGCATGAAATTAGCAGCCAAATTGCATGATTTTCAGGTATAATATATTTGTACAGCGGCAGCTGACATGTTAAGTTACACCAGTATCAAAACACAAGATTAGGTTTGAGGATGTTTGTCTATAAAATGCATGTCACACAGCACCACCAATTGATGTACATATTGTGCACACAGAAGTCCAAGAACCAATGTACCAGATTTGCTGAACCAAAATTTGTTCCAACTTGTTGAAACACTTTAGATAGATTACAACCCTACCCACCCATTTAGACAAGAAACAATATATGATTTGATACATAACAGGTTTCATAAGCCATAATCAACATGAATAAGCAGCATACAGGTTCTTACCAAATGTTTAATCCTGGGCAGATCCCAACAAACAGAAACAACATATGAGACTACTAACAACACTGCGAGAAACCTGTATGAAAAATTTAATTGGAAGCAAAAGTGATGAGAAATTAGAAACTGCACATTATATCAGCATAATAAAAGTTATAAACATCAACTGAATTTCCATATCAGCTGAAAATACACAGCAAAAAAATATCAGCACCTGACAAAAACGTAACTCAAAAACTTAGCATTTAATGAGAATTTTCCACCAAAAATATTAGTTAATGCTTTCACATCACATATGATGCTGCAGGAAATATTCTTCTAAGCTGATACATATATTGTATTTGATAATTCCTTAGAAAAGCACAAGTAGTGATATCATCAATTGAATTTTTTGAACATCTACTACTTTTCAGGATGCATCAACCAAGCTGCTGTCAAAATTTCAAGTGAACCATCAATCTAGATCAGGGGTTACCAACCTTTCTCTATGTACCCCTTGGGCATTCCGACAGATGAGCATATGCCATTAAAATTTCTTGTGACAAAGTATTTTATCATGCATAATCATGGATATATTGAACAATAAGCATACAATAATTTTAAAAAATACTACTTACTGGTATATATTTAAATATTTGGAAATAAATTATATAGAAATATCTGTTTCCCTTCTATAGCTAATTGTAAATGAAACTTGCAGATCTAGATGAAACTTGCAGTGGAGTTGAAATGAATTTTTATCTTGTGAATATGCAACTTATCTATCATAAAACCAATGTGCACAATATTTTAATATGTTCACCTAAATTTAGAAACCATGTGAGATATCTGCATAAAACTAACTGGAAATATTGAGAAAACAAATATTACTGTAGTGCAATGCTTATTTTTGCAAAAATGAAACTTAACAAGTTTCTTAATGAAGCTGCCTTTTTGTGAGATTTTTTCTTGGAAATTTGTAGCCTACCAAGAGCTTCACTGTCACCAAATTTCATGAACAAATGAGCACGAAATTTAAAAAATATTAGTGTAGTGCAGTGTTTACTGCAAGCTTACCAAGTTTTAAACCTACCAACACTTTCAATATTGCTGTATTTGTTGCTTGGCAAAATCAAACCTAACAATACTCTTAATAGAAATGCCTTTATGTGTGATTTTTTTCTTGCAAGTACATAGCCTACCAATCACTTCAATGTTGTGATATTTCATGCGCAAAAAGCACAAAATAGAACAAATTCACACATTGGTGCAATACTTACTGCTTCCAAAGCTTTAAATTTTGCAGTGGCTACAGGTCCACCAGGGGACCTTCGTATTTGAAACCTTATTCGTCCACCGCCTGTAATGTGACAGTAATGCACAAGTGTGCAGTAGACTGCAGTAGGCTTGGTAGACATGTAATAAATCTAAACCTTGAACCAAAACCTAAGTGTAAACTTAACACCTAAATCTTTAAACAAGGGGTCACCAACAGTTGCCCATAAGGACCATGTAGGTCGCCCGCAGGCCTGTTCTAAAAACAACATAAGCATGATCAATGTCTTCACATTAACGCATATCAATACTAAAATAACTGACAATGAATTGCTCAAATTTTTTATTGCAGAAGTGTGTATCAAACTAGTAGCCTTTCGCATTAATCGGTACACAAGAAGTAGCTCGCAGTTTCAAAAAGGTTGGTGACCCCTGCTTTAAACTGAAACCTGTAAACCCTAACCTTACCCCTATACCTAAACCCCAAATGTAAACCCTAAACCTAAACTTTAAATCTGGACACAAAAGTTGGTAAGTTTTGAAAAGAGTGAAGTAAAACTGGTCCCATGAATTGAAACGTGCAACCACTGCTATCAAAACAAAAGTCGCCAAGGTGAGAGCCGAACTGAAAACCATTCGCACAGTAGATGTAAATGCATCAGCTATGCTACCACGATGGTGTCAGTGACGTGACAAACTCAGAGTTTTATTTGAACCGCATCATGCATGGCAGACCTTTTGCCAGTTCCTTTATTTACCAACATTTTCGATAATGCTGTATTGTGATTTTCGTTGCTTGCAAGAATCAAACCTGGAACATTCTTAATGGAGCTGCATCTTTGTGAGGTTTTTCTTGAAAATTTCTGGCCATGCAATACTCCCAATGATGCTGTGTTTCATGTGCAAACCAGAACCATGTTGAAATAACAAACAGGTTTGTGTGCACAATGTCATTGGTTGCAAAATTTTAAACCCACCAACACTTCCATAGATGCTGCATTTAGTATTTACTGTATGTTTTGTTGCTTGCAGAAATCAAACCCACTAATACTTTTAATGGGGCTGCCTTTACGTGAAATTTTTTGCTTGAGAAGTTCTGGCCTAACAATAGTCTCAGTGATGCTGGTTTCATGTGCAAACCAGCACCAATTTTCAATAGTAAAAACACTGTTGCAATGTTTATTGCTTGCAAGTTTTAAACCCACCAATGCTTTTGTTGATGCTATATTTACTGCAATATTTCTTGCTTGCAAAAATCAAACCTACCAATGCTCTTAATGTAGCTGACTTACCATGCAATTTTTTTCTTGAGCATTTCTGGCCTAACAAACTCAATGATGCTGTGTTTCATGCACAATAAAACAGGAAATTGGAAAAATATAAATATTTGTGCAATGGTTTCTGCTTGGAAAGTGTTAAATCTTCAATATTTTCAGTGATGCTGATAGCAATTGGAGTAACCGCACATAGTGGTTGTAAAAGCAGAAAGCTATTTTTGATGTATGTCTCTATTGCCACTATTAACCTAAAACATAGTTTGTTGGAAACATTGACAATCAAAAATTTAAAAAATTGTGTGCACAAAATCTGTGACCTACTATTCAGAAATTAGGTGGTATCCCCATTTTCAGCAAAGATTCAAAGGTGTCAACTGTTTTGGTGAAGGAAGCCAAACCCAGACCTACAATTTTGTTACAGAGCCACACTAAAAATTTACAAAGTATGTTACACAAAATATTAGAGGTCTTACAACTGTTAGAATGCCACAGGTCTGAAAGTGTAGACTGACACAAAGCAAAAGTTGCATCTAAATTCCATCAAACATGTAGGCAGTTGGCTGTAGACACAATAGTTTTAGAACAAATTTTGATTCATAGTATGTGACAGATGTACTAACACTTTGCATGCGTATGGGAGAGAATGCGCATCGGGATGTGTATGTAGTTGGCATGCATAAGGTCATGACCTCACATGTCGCGATCTGCATGTCACATGTCAGTGGCCTACGTATGGTTGTTATTTATCGGCACAGAACACACTTTAAAATTGCAATCACAAGTGTTCATTCACTGCTCGAGTTGATCACATGGATAGTTTGTGACTGGTCTGAGAAACTTGCCAAGTTTTTTTATGGTCAATTGGGTTTGTGCACCTCTTAGAGTAAAGAGAAAACCGGAGAAGTATGCAGCATTGCCTGCTGTTCACTACATTTTCATGCTCTGTTGCCTGCATTTCACATTGGTTTGAAGGATGCTTGTTTTGCAGTTAGATTTGTGTTGTTTGCTTTATGAAAATAATTCTTTATTTGAGGTGAAAGGAGTTGTTTACTAGGATGCAAAATGAATAGAATGAGTGCTGAACATGATCCACAATTGACAAATGAAATCATTGGAGGTGGTACGAAATATACTTTGTCAGAGTATAAAAGTACAACAACAACACTGAAGGCTGTAAAAAATATATTACAAAAATGATATCATTGGCTATGGTTTGAAATAACCTTTCTCACAATGTCCCACTTTTATGTAGCTTTTCTGGTTTGTACTTTATGATCAAAAGATGAAACCAAAGCCACATAGCAGTTTCAAGCAAGACACCACTTGGCACACTACGTAACTAATTTCGTCCAAACACATCACTTCCTCACGACACCGTTTTGCAGATTAAGAGACAAGACCAGCAGCATCGCATCGAATGTGTTAATGTATTTATTTTTTTATGCTGGAAGTTTTACTTTTACAGATGCTGAACTAGTGAAAGCTACATAACAAATTATTTTAACAATAGACTTCACACCCAAGATTTTTTTGAAATATTTTGGTTATGGACCAAATTATTTTTGAAATGACTGACAAAAATTAAGTCATTTCGGTCATAATGTCTGAAAATATAGACAATGAATACTGTTACATCAAGTTTTAAAATAACTGTGAGACAAATGGCCAATATGTCTCAGCAAAAAATGACCACAACGTCTCAGAAAATAAAACTCAGTTTGCACCAAACAGCTTATGTTCATGTACAAGTTTCTTAACATGCCATAAGTGCAGGTTTTTTAAGGTGATGAATTGAAAATCAGGTCCCAAGGATCAGAGAAAATTATCAAGGGAAATATTCTCTCAATTCCGCGTTCTCTTAATGGGGAGTCGGGCTATGCTTTGCACCTCGTGTATAAATTCGATAAACAAATTGCAAGGTGCAACAATTCTCAGATAAAGATCCTTGATTTGTTTGAATTCCCACACATACTAGCTGCTTAGACATCTAAAGCGAAATTGCAAATGACGAATTAGACCAACAAAACGTTTCTCAGGGATAGAAAGAGGTGATGAATTAGACGATGGCGAATTAGACAAACAGAAATGTACACAAAAGATAGGGATTCTGCTGGGACCTATGAAAAAGTGACAAATTAAGCAAATTGACGAATTAAACGATGACGAATTAGACATGTTCTACTGTATATTGTATGCATCTATTAATTCGTGGGATCGATAATATGCGATTCCTTTTTTAGCTTTTGGTCAAATTTTTCAGGTCTATACCAGGTACCTAACATTTCCTTAAAAAACCTGCATAAGTGTCAATGAAAAAAATAAGTTTGAATGAAAGTTCATCTGCTTCATGTTGCTGTACTTAAAGAAACAAAGCACAAAAATGTTATATTAAAACAAACTCTTCAAAGTTAAAAATTTTAAGTCTTAGGTTGGCCATCCCTACACTTTAAATCAAAAAAATTCTGATTTAAATCAAGGAAATCCAATTTAGATCAAAAACATCTCGTTTTTTTAATTGAAAAAAAATTGGGATTTTCATCAACCCTCATTGCTGGTGGTAACCTCAAACACATTTTGTTTGAAGCACTGATAATCATATATTAAAATACCAAAGGAAACTTTTTGCGTAGGTACAAAATCTGTGCATTTATCTTACGACAGTCACAGTCGGCATTAGCCTTGCCTTAATCCTGACTGATCATTACTCTGAAGCTAACTTCCTCAAAACTGCCCAGATTAGTGGAATCAAGTGTCTGAAATATTCCAGTATCAAAGTGTTAATAATCTGACACTTTCATCAAGCACCAATAGGGCTTTTTACACGACACATTAAGTGAGCTCATTAGCGCACTTTCCTGGTCACATGACACAAGTACTGCTGATTCACCAAACTTTAGTGATTGAATGAGCTTTTAGGAAAGTGGGCATAGCACGCTCATAGTTGCTCGGTACATAAGTGAGCCCTCTGGTAAAAGTGTGTTCACGAAGTAGGCGCCTTAGTTTTGGCAGTCTCCTTAAAGCCTGCGTTGGTTGGATGATGCAAGAATGAATTAAATCACATCTGCTGTTTTGAAATGATACGTGTTGGTTTTAACTTAGTTTTGCAATCCATACTGCAGTAATTACGACATCAAACCGCTGTGTGACTGTGGAGTGCAGTGAAATTATGTAGGCTACGTAACATGGCATGTTGTACTGTTTGCAGTGCACTACACTGCTGTTTCACTGCAGTTTTTGAAAGTCAGTATTGCCCACTGGAAAATGCTGTTGCAATTTGCATACAAAATTAACAGCCTACTAGTGCTAGTAGCCATATAGGCTAATTGTTTACAGGGTTGCCAGACATCTCTTGAGAAAAAAGCTAAGCCATGTCTGAAAAAAACCCAAACCGGGCAAAAAAAGCCAAATTGTTAAATAAACATGAAATTTAAAATTATTTATTAGTTGTGGGATGTTTTAGAAGAATGAAGTTATAGCATTACCTACACTCTATAGGACCAATTCCAAATCTTATCTTCTACATTTTCTACTGTGTTTCCACTCGAATCTTTGGTATTATGGGTTGCCAGATATGCTACAACTTTACTCTTTTATGGGTTTCCAGATAATGATTGAGAAAATACACCACGCTCTGTCTAAAACAGCCTAATAAAACTTTTCAGAAAGACATTCAAAAAGCCAAAACACCAGTCCGATAGTATGTGCCAACTGCCTCGAAAATAGTCAAATATCGAAAAGAAAAAGCCAAACCATTTTTTTGACACCAAGAGTCTCTAAAAAAAGCCAAATTTGTTAAATTAGGCATAAAAAAGCCAATCTGGCAACCCTGATTGTTAATGGTGGTTTGCCTCCAAAAATACTATAGGCAACATGTTTGCTAGAATACAATTTAATCCGTAGTCGTGTTTCAACTGTAGAAAATTAGGCGTTGCCATAGGTATCTGCAGGATTGTGACATAATTCTTTTGTTTTGTCTGACACATGCTAAAACATTGCAGTAGTCCGTGCAAACAAAGGATTTGCAATCTTGGCCTAATTTGTTTTTGCCTTTCAAAGAATGATCATCTTAGAACAATCTGGGTTTTATAAAAAGAAATGACTACTAATGCCTCTTAAATTTGTCATTTGTGACTGGAAAACCTACAGCTCTACAACAACCAAAAGAATTAGTTTACTCGTGAAGCTTGTGCTGATGGCTTAGGACCGCAGCGCAGAACAACTCAACCCAGTCGTTCTGAAGTGCCATGTAAACACACAGCTCCAACGTTTTCATTTTGGTTCAATTGCACTGAGCTCTCTTGATGTCAACACTCCCTTTGACCACATAGTAAATGGTTGCTTTCAACCATAGTAGAAGCTTGGAACTTCACTAAAAACAAACTTTTCAAACTTGTCAATTCAATGAAAGCATACTTTTTATTTATGCTGCTGAACACTAAATTGCTTTCACATGGAACAAAACAGTTGGCATTTTGTTTTGCTCAAAAAGTATAAACAACTTGCTCCATCAAATGTTTTTCAAAACACTGAACGGTGTATGTGTTTGTGCACAATGTTCTGACCATGTGAAATACCTTGGGGTGTAGATAATATCCTCATTGAAGGATAATGATGATATTCAGAGACAAGTGAAATCACTGCACTGTGCATGAAACAAACACAGAGGCACTTTCGATCAGTGCTCTCTCAGAGTAAACAAAATTTTCATGCCTATTGCATGACAATAATTAGTGAATGTACTCTATGCGTGCCAGTTGTGGAGTATATACACACATAGAATGAAACACTTAGGCGCTGCATATAATAATGCCCACCAAATCATGCATTACATACTAATAGGCTACCCCAGGGTTTTTTAAAAAGAAAATGTTAGGTACCTGGTATGGACCTGTAGGGACCCCATTTCTGTAGTGTAAGGCAGTGTAGTGTCTATTTTGCCGCCAAGATGGCAGCAGCAAAAGGCTTGGTAGAAAGGAAGTAAATATAATTAAAAGATAAACCTACAACCAAACACTAATCCTAACCTAACCCTAACCTAACCTTAACCTAACCTTAACCTAACCTTAACCTAACCTTAACCTAACCTCAACCTAAGCCTGGACCTAACCTATCCCTAACTTAATGCTAAGCTAACACTAACCAAACCCTAACCTAACACTAAGGTAACGCTAACCTAACCCTAATTCTAACCTAATCCTAACCTAACAACACTAGACTAGCCCCTGAAGGTAACACCTAAGCGGAGCCTAGAAAAAAGCAACGAAAAAAAAAATGAAAGTCGGCAAGGCGAGAGTCGAACCACCAACCATTGGCAATGGCATAGCAGCTGTAACACCTAACCATAACACCACGAGCACTACAGAGTGTTCTTGACAAAGTGACCTTTTTCTTTGTATTGCGTCATGACACAAGTCCGAATGTTTGACTGGCGGCACAATAGCTCCAGCCAATCTGTTGCCGCATACCAAAATTATTTTGGCGGTAAAATACTTAAATAGACACTACCTTTCTGTAATTCTAGGACAAAGCTCAGGTTCTAGGACAAAGCTAGGACAAAGCTGTAATTCTAGGACAAAGCTCATAACATACATAAGGACAAAGCTTAGGTTTGCTCTTTTGAGGAGCACACTTGCTGCAATACGAGGATTTCGAGGCAAACGAAGTGATGTTCACCTCCAAGATCTCACGGACATTGACTTCAGCCTAATTCCTAGGCCCACAGTTTGTGACAGTCATATAAAAAGCTAAATGACAGTGTCAATGACATGACACCAACGGTTACATTTGTGAAATAAATGGGTAGTCTACATAGATAAGCTATGACCTTTTGTGAAACTATACCTTAGAATTAAATAATTCTCTAACACACTAAACCCCCCTTTTTTGTTGTTTTCTTTAGTTTTTCATATACCTAATACTTACTGAAATCAATAATGATTATATACTGCTAATAATACTGTAACCTGCTCACATCCTTTACTCTTCAACTTCATTTGGTGACACCATGCATCTGGATGGGAACAACTCATCCATGCAACCCACCCAATCATGGTCTGTGGGTATATCTACTTTTCTTCATGATGTGTATTTATAAACATTGTTTTCCGCCCATGCTACTTGTTTTTGCTATGAAATGTTGTACTAAAATTGCCTTGCCCTCTGCCTCATAACCATTATTGCTGCTTGCTTCCTTAACCTATAGCCTATGCTTGCCTCACCTGCTCATCTGTACATGCCTCATCTCTTCACCCATTGCTTGCCCACCATCATCTGTGTTGTGTTGATGTCTACTGCGGTTTTTTTTTGTTTTTTGTTTGCTATATTCTACATTTCTTTGTGACTCCATTTTGGCTTGTTTGTTTTGTGTACATATTTTCTCTTTCGGTTACCTTGTGTTGTATTTTTATGTGCTTTGATTTTGTGT
>Ga0210059_1002590_pt1 | contig 28438 bp, 20 predicted proteins | sample Ectturendosymbi2_FD_188042 | JGI IMG/M metagenome (GOLD analysis project Ga0210059, IMG submission 188042) | Ecteinascidia turbinata endosymbiont from Florida, USA - Sample 2 (SPAdes) (version 2) | ecosystem: Host-associated > Tunicates > Ascidians > Unclassified | place: Key West, Florida...
AAAACAATACGGGGCAGGTGTTTTGAATATTTGCCATGATTCTTTAATCTTTGAAGACCAATTTACAACTTTCAGTTTTTAAAAATGCCGTCCCCTCTTTGCGGGGCGCAGATTTGAAATCGGCCCCTTTTAAAAAATTTTAATGCAATTTTCATCCATTTACAATTTTTTTTGTCAAATTTGATTGCATTTTTGAATTCCTCACCCTTGAAAATGGTACAATACCAGTTTTCATCTCATTCCTAGCAGTAGAACTATGGATTTTACTACAATATGTCTTTTTTGCCCATCGCGAGCAACGCCACCTAGTGATACACTCAAAAGCAAATAACTCAGCTGCCCCTTGATGGATTTCAATTATGTTTTTTTTTCAGGCCATTTTACATGTGGCTGCACCTTATATAAAAAAATGAGGCATTTTTGTGACATTGGGTTACACCCCTTGTTGGATTATAATGATTTGACCCTAAGGTCTACTTTTATTTGAAAATGCTTTTCATGTTGTAGATTTGTTATGTTGGTTGAGTGAAGCTTGTCTGGCCAACTACTCCTTTCCTGGTAATGTTTTCAATATTACATTATCACAGAGGAATCATGAAATTCCAATTTATACTTTAAGTATTTTTTTGTTTGTTTTCATGATGTGATCAGACTTCTCACATCACTGTGTCAAAGTATCCAGGACTGACAACTTTCGTAATTAATAAAAACCTTGTGATATTAAAAGTGACCCACAAGCGAAGACAAGTATTTGTGTTAATCTGCAAATCAACTATTGAATTTGAATGATAGTTGTTGGAAATATGGTACTTTTCTATCTTTTGCATGAGCTAGGATATTTTGTTTCTAATCTGTTCTTCTTGAGAGGAACAATTACCCAATTGTGCATTATCTGTGTGTAGTTGTTAATACTCTACGCTTCTGCAAATTTTGCCTTAAAACTTTCACTGCTGATGTGCATACTAGAATATACTATCCTTTTTTTGTAGAGTGCTGACTGCTGACGTACATTCCTGAACATACTTCACTTTTTTTCTCACCAAATATGCCCAATAAAAGTGTAGCTCCTGGCTTAGGACACAAACATCTGCTTCTGTTTCAAGCCCTTCAGTCCTTGTTTCAACAGTGATTTGTTTTTGTCAGATCAGAAGTGCTCAGAATTGGTGTTTTTTCAACAATTTGAAATGACATGGCAGTTGGGAGTTTTTGGATTCTTTTTTGCATGTGTACTTACTCCGAAGTGCATAATCCCATTGCTTTTGTTGCTATGGTGTAGATAAATGCTTGAAAGTGTTGCAGCCTCCAGATGTATCACTTGGAGTAACAAATGCAAGTTGACTTTTCTGCTTAAGATTTTTGTGTGATATGAAAAAAAATTCAAGGTTGGAAACCTATTTTCTATTATGGGCTACATGGAATGTGGAATGTTGCTGGTGGGCCACAAAATATTTAATTTTATGCTAAAATTCTAACTTTATCTTCCTAAGGAAAGGAAACTATGAGGAATGGGAGAGACTTCTCTTGACTAACCATCTAAATGTCCACTTATCGTAAAGTTTCGTATTGGCATGATGCTGTATTGTAACTTCGGTAGTAAATTTTCTGATGCGGGCCAATTTGAATGTGTGGCCTGTGGGCCGTAGGTTAACCACTTGTAACTAATATAAACTTTCAAACCCAAACTATTCCAGGTATTTTATAGACAGTTCCAGTAAATGAAGTCCTCAGTACTGTACCATAATTTCATTTTTGCTAAACAGGTGACAGGGATGGACCCTGCCAATCATTTACTGCATGACACTTCGTTACAAAGTGTGCAGTTGTGAAATTTCTATAGCCCTGAATGGCTGAATCTCAAGCCACTTCTTTAAATAGGGAGATCCCAGCTACAATGGTTCGGCTACATGGCCAGATTGCCCCAGGAAAGTTTGTTGAAGTGAATCTTGCTGGCCTACACACACAGGACAATGAACCAAAGGTGGACCAAAATCTGATTACATTTCCAACCTGGCTTAGTCATGTCGAAGTGTGGAGCCTTCAGAGCAATCAGAGATTGCTGAAAACTTGAAGATATTATAAGACTCAAAAAGGCTGCTGTCCTCACAATCCTCCCCACTGGGAAATTTGGTGGGAAAAGTCAGTGAGTGACCTTGATAAACAAGGCCAACCTGCTCATCACAAGTGCTATGAAATTTCTGCTACGATTTTAATGCTATGTGCCCCGGAAAACATTAAGTTTTTTGTCACAACAAAGATTTGTTTTTATTTCAAAGTCTGCAGAGACATGCCAATCCAAATGTTAATCCATCTACATGATAATGTGGCAACTGAAGAAGCTTGCATGAGGAGAAAAAAGAATCAGAATTATTATTTTCAGAATCATTGTCGCATCTAGGCGAAGAGAACATTTTTTCTTCCATTTATTCCACCAATTGCAAATACGCTTATTTGGGTAAATTGAGCACTGCAAATATTGCACTTAGTTTGTTGGGTAGCTTAATTGCCAGTATTTATACACACTTATATAAGTTACAGCAGGTTTGAATAAGACCAGCAGATGCAATGGATTTGTCTATTTTGTTAATACTCTTATTGTGAGCATATTAACGAAAGTTTTAAAAATGTCTGATTATTCTAAAAGGTGATAAGTTTCCTTCAGCAAGACACCAAAGTCCAACATAATTTTGTAATATTTCCTGGTATGTTGAATCATCAAAGTTGTGTCACCAATGAAGCAATGGTCACAAATCATTTACTTGACATCAAAATCTTAGTTTTTCAATGACACCCAACTTGAAACTCAACATTTTTTTCAGTACAAGACAAACCTTATCCTGTTCCTTTGCTTGGTAGATGCATCAATGTGGGTTGAGAAACATAGACCATTGCTTTCTGATCATCTACTGGTTGCAAAAAGCGGTGTGAAGAAGATAATCGCTTGGCTGGGCAGCTGGAAACAGAGAGTTGAGAAGGAAAAAGCTTTTTTACAGAAACAAGCACGCAAGGAAGAAAAGAAAAAATCAAGTAGATATGATTGCTTAGTCCGAGTTGGACTTCACAAAGCCTCATGCGGTTAACATAAGTTTTTTCAGGAGGTGTGCAAAGTTATTTTCCTAACAAGTCACACAAGGCCTGGCCTTAAAAAAATTGTGTGAAGAAGTTTGATTTGCTATGCTTTAGAAAGCTTTTAATAACTGCTGCAAACATGGAGAAAGTTTTGTTCATATGTTTTGGTTCTTAGCAGTGTACTCTTGTCACAGTCAAGCTGTGACTTAAATTGAGTAATGCCAATTTTCATGAGTTTTCAAAATTGCGGAAACCATGAAATACTAAACATAATGGCAGTACATAAGTATCAATACTCTCTGTTTTTTATGATCATGCAAACTTTTACAAAGTATGCTGTGTAAACTACCATGCCTTTTATGCTAATGTTGAGGGAATTGTGATGCATACCGTAGTTAGTATCTGAAAAAGACAGTTTGTATTGTGATGGGTGAATGCGTTGGTTTGTCTGAACTTTGCCTACATTTCCACAAAAGCTTTTGGACGCTGAAAGCAGTTGTTCGGAGTAAATCCTTCTCGTTGTGGTTGTTGAGCCACTGGCGTTACTGAGAAGAAATCGTTGTTATTGGCGAGTTGATTGTAACGTAATTTTTGTGACAAGTCACAGAGTAAACTAGTGTGCTTGCTTGTTCTCAGCCATGGACAAATCATGTTCAAATTTGCAGAGAAATCATATGATGATGACAGTGACTTCCATGAATCCGATGAAGAGCTTGAAGATGACGGCCTTTGCAACACAATGTTTATCGTCGGTCCTGTCGGTTGTGGAAAGACTGCTGCAGTTTACACCTGTGCGCATGAAATGGGTTTTCAAGTATGTAGCGAAGTGCTTTCCGGTTTGTGTGTACTGACAGGGATGCACCGATACGTTTGAAAGTTGAAATGGCTCTAAGAGTGAAGCATTTTGGTCATTTGTCCCATAATTGCATTAAAATTCACCGTAACAGTATTCAGTAGCCTACCTTTTCAGACATTATGACAGAATTGACTTGTTCATTAAAAGAAAATATGAAAATTTTTGGTATGGCTTAGAAGAAAAAATCAAAATACTGGTAAAGCTATTGCATAAACCCGGCTTGGATTTAAATTCTCCCCGAAGAGGACAAATACAGCTTGGACAGAACCTTTGGTTAACTGACTTGTTTGAAGCTATTTTCATGAAAAGAACACCTTTGTTTGGAGTGAGGGCTGCTGAATTATTGGTCGAAAAGCCCGAGAACGAATTTGATTGTTGTAGGCTCTATTTCAGGAGTCGGCAACGTTTTGGCAACTGTGTGCCAACAACATGTGCGTTTTCATACAAGTCAAGGTCAATATACCTTCTTGTCTGTGTGAAGCACAACAAAATTGATATAGGTAAAACTCATAGCTTCTGCGTGCCATTGGAAATTCCTAGGCGTGCCGTAGGTTGCCAACCCCTGCTCTATTTGAATTACAGATGGTGACACGTACTCAGTATACGAAATGACTAAATACGATCATAGAGTAGTGTGGGGGCGGCATTAGCTTGTGGTAAAGTGTCCTTCCTCTCAATTGGAAGGTTGGGTGTTCGATCCACCACCACCGAGTGAGTCGCAATAGCGCTCCTTGGGCAAGAGCGTTCACCTCAACCGCCCCGGCAAGAAGCACAATTCAGGCTTCGGCCTGTCGCCAACTGCTGTCACCAAAATCAAATTAAAAAAAGAAATAAACAAAGAACACGTCTTCATAGAAAACCAGAAGTTAATCGGCAGAGCTGTGTGAAGACCGGCGAAAACCGCGAGATTCTTAGCTAAGAAACAATTCAGTGCTATTTTTGGCAATTGATTTGCGGCTAATTAATCGTGAATTTTGCGTTTTTGCAATGTGGCAAAAATTGTCAGGTTCTGGAAGTGAATGCGTCATCGAAGCGAGGAGGAAAGCAATTGATGACGCAGTTACACGAAGCGACGCAATCTTACCTCGTGCGATCCGCATCCGGTGAGTTGAAGTTTTGACTGACGACTTACGCGGAAAATTCAATGTGCTTTTGTCCATTTTTCGACATTGGTTTGTTTCAGTTCCATTGTTAAAGGCTGTTGTACTAAATTAGTTTATCAGTCTTCATGTAAGATGTGTTGAATGGAGAGAGAAAGATTGAAGCTAACTGAGTAATGTGTACTTTCGCTGTTAGAAGAAGTAAACCAAGAACATGGAAACAGTGCATGTATCGTGTGTTTGGCGGTTGTTTGCCTGTTTCTATCTGTAGGGTTGATTTACATTTGTTTTTTGGCCATTTGCGTTCGGCCCCGTTGCAACACGTGGCTTGATTTGTAACGAATTTCCTTGCAGCACCTTTGCGTAGAGTAGCCTCTCCTGGCATTGAACATTAAAACCACGGCCTCACCTTGACCGCGCATCTATAAGACTGATCTTGAACTTGGCCTCAAAACTATCCGCCTGTCTACCCTGGCTGAGCATAACGTTTCAGTTCTGCCTCGACATATCTGACTGGTCTTGAATGTAACTTTTACCCCATTATCGTTTTAGCGGCTGCTCCACTGCACGTTATTATCGTCCTGTCATGCACTTGTTTGCAATTGTCATGCAATTGTTTTCGTCCTGTCATGCACTTGCGCTGCATCTAGTTTCGTTTCCAAACAACAGCACACCCCGCATATCTGTGGTCTGCTGTGCGAAGCACGGCTATAGCCATTAGCTGCGTTAGGGAGTTGCCTCGTAATTTTGCATTTTGTAAAGAATATAGTTTAAAAGTAACTTTTCTTCCCGTTAACACATTTGGGGTTAACATTAAATACTATATTTTCGAAACAGTTGATTTTGTAGGATGTTGTAGAATGTAGCATATCCCGAAACAATTGTATTACGTGAGATGTCCGGCCCTCGAATTGTTGTGTAATAGCTTATGTGGCCCTCTGGAAAGAAAGTTTGGAGACCCTGCTGTAGACCTGCGTAGCATGTTAAGGGCCTGAACAGGAGCGGTTGATCATACATCGACAGTGGCTTCTGTTGCCTGTATCGAATTTTCATTAAACCGTGATGGGGTAGTCTGGCATGTTCCATAAATTGCGTTGGAGCGGTCATCAAGCGGAGATACAGAAATAATCTAAAGATTGTTGATCTGCTCATGTACGGCGGCTTGTAGCACAAGGCTGGTCTACGTGACATTGCAGGAAATGCACTTTCAGTTCTCAAAAGTGGAAGGCACCATGTCAAAAATCATAAAATCTAGCTGAACCTTTCCCTTTTTATAGAGGCGGCACGACAAAAACCCAGCATGGCCACTCAAGACAGCAGATCATGAAGTCTAGCTTATTGAGCGAAGTCATGTGACTTAAAAATCATACAAATCACATGGCTTCACTTTTATGTATTCTCGTGCTTGCGTATGACTCACGAGCACGAGAACATATACAGGTGAAGCAACCACAAAATATTTTTTTTTATTAAAAAGTGAAAAACATCTAACTGTTGCAATAATTTCCGGCGTGATGAACTCATTGCTTGCGTCACAGACGCCATCTATTGACGTCATTCGGCCAGATTTTATATGTATTTTTTTAGACTAGACAAAATTGAAGCCCACTGTTGGTAGCGTAAGAATATCCTGGGTAACAAAAGTTCAAAACCCATGAACTTGTATCGCCGCTCCAGGTACACTTTAGGATATCGTTTGATCTGCAATGCTCGTTTTATCTTCACTGTTTGCCGCGTTATATTTTTCATTTCATTCCTTTTCGTCAAAACTGAAACGAAAGACGAAATGGGGATCTTGTCGAATGTAGCATTCCGTAAAAGCACTTCAAAGCACGCACAATTTAAACTTCATCGTCTCTTTCCCGCGCTTTGTTTCGCTCTGTTCATCACCAACATTGTTATTGTTATCAACATTGTCATATGCTTCAGCGGCGAAAACGGAGACGCAAACGTCTGTGGCGCAACACGCGAGGAATTTCTTCAAAGTAAAATCTCCGGAGCCTGGAGGGAAGAGGCAAAAGTTCGAATCCAACCCACTGTCACGAATTCTGAAGGAAAAGGTGTCTTTGATTCTCATTGACGAGGCAGGTGGTGAATGCCTTGATTCCTTCGCTTTCTATATCGGTTTTCCTCTGGGGAGTTCCCCAGGGGCAGCAGCGGACCTTGGGGGATTCAAAACACTCCACGGTTTTCGACAACCTCTGATAGTTCTTCTGGCTCCACACCAAGACGGGACCAAGCAAGCCTGGAGATGTAAAACCTCTCCACCTGGTTTTTGGTCGGTCTCTGGGCCGCTTTCCTGTGAGTGTATCCAGCAGGACGTGCCTCGCCAATCTTTCCTGGCACATTCTGATTACGTATCCAAACCATCGTAGCTGAGATCTCTCGGTTCGGAGAAGTTGCTCCACATTCCAGGTTTTACGAATTTCACAACTGTGCGGTTTGTCGTGAAGTGGCACACCGTCAACTCTTCGCGAAAATCAAATCTCATCCCTGCCACTCATACTTGGGATAGCACTCAAAATCGGTCAAAGAGTTTCAACCAAGATTTTTACATCTACTTAATAATGTTTTCATTTTGTTGTTGTTTTATGAATTCATTTGTTCATCAACGATTTATAGGATGCAGTAGTTTGCTTTTCTGTGTTGTTTCATTGAAGAAAACAGTAAAATAATCGGCCAAGTGCAGCTCAGAAACGAGCTGCAAAAGTTACGCTTCCTAAGACTATAGACACGCATGACCGGTTATGATGTGAAAAGTTTGAAAACTGTCTGGAAAAAAGGAACTTAAAAATTGTGAGCAGAAGAACTTGACGAAATCGAAAAAGTTTAAATTATGGCTTTGGCTGAACCATCAACGTTACGTTGCGAACCGGCGCTTTACAACCTGCCACGTTTCAGGTGGTTGGCGCAGGCAGGCAAGTTGGTTATGATGGCTGATGGTTTCTGTTGTTGCCAGGGTTGATTGATTTAAACCAAGCAATAAAAATCATGATTTAAATCAAACATAAAAAATCATGTCGTTTTGGAGCTTTGTGTGATGTCTATACACATTTATTAGCATTCTAATAGGTTTTCACATAGCCTATGCAGTAGGAGTTCCCAACCTTTCTCTGAACATGTCCCCGTTTAGCATTTTGATAGATAAGCATGCACCTCTAAAATTTCCTATGACAAATAGCCTGAGTAAAATACTAGAATTCCACTGAATTTTTAATATAACTTTTAGAATCTTGAAACTATGAAGGTTTTTTCCATTTTCATCTCTCAAATTTAATTTCCTGCAAATGTAAAATAAATGTACCCTGCAGATAGGCAAATGCACCCCAGGTTGGGAACCCCTGCTATACAGTGTTAGTGTAGAAAACCAAAAGTTCTAATGACGACACAAGCTGAAACCATTTGAGGTTTTATCAATCATAGCAACTGTGAGGCCGTTTCGGTCTGGTGACATTTCGGTCACGATATCTATACATAACAATTTTTCATTCCTTTAATTGAATGATTATAGTCAGGCGAAATGTCACTCTAGCTGGTGTTACACCAACTCCCTTTGAGGAGTGATGATTGCGATTAAATCTGAATTGTAATTGTGAATGTGAAGAATTTGTATTGCAAAATGTCGATAATGATTTAATTTGCTTGCTGATAATAATGTAAATCATATATTGGTGCTGATCAACTGTTGGATCTTGGATCATGTTTGTAGTGTTTTTATATAAAACTTCTCGTTGATTTAAGTATGTTTGCATTAAAATGTGAACATGTAAGATTTCTGCAAGATTTCGTAGTCTGACCGAAATATCCCCAGACCGAAATGTCCCCAGACCGAAAAGTCGCGCACCCGAGGTCACAGATTCTATGTCATTCAACTGCAAAAATGACATGTGGACTAAAATCACTAACCCTTGCACATTCAAAAGTCATAACTGTTAGAATGCCATAAGTTTGAGAGTGTAGATTGGCATAAAGTGAAAATTGCATTTAAATTCCATCAAATATGAAGGCTGTTGACGGTAAACATAGTTCTAGAACATATTTCTGATTCATGAAGCAGATATATTATTATTATAGGTCTTTAACATTTAATGCATGTGTGCCATGAGTTTCAATGAAATTATTAAACTGGCAGTTTCAGTATTGGCATTTCAATAATTATTTCATTTCGTACACTAGTACTGGTGTTATGAACTTGTTTGCATTGAAGGATATCGCATAAGCACAAAAACGTTCAGCTATATCGGGTCAGGTTGATTTCTTTAAATCATTTCATTTAAATCAGTGAAAAATCGTTTCATTTAAATCAGTGAAAAATCATTTCATTTAAATCAGTGATAAGAACAAGCAAAATATCATACGCAGTTTTAAAGCTTTGTGTGATCTTTACGGCACATTTAGTCTTTTAATCGGTTTCACTTGTTATTAAAGAAGGCAGAGACTTCTTATGACAACACAAGATATAAAAGCAATTAAAGTTTTATCAATCATAGCAACTGTTGCTGTACTAAAAGAAGCACAGCACAGAAAACTTATATTAAAACCAACTCTTTTAAATAATATTAAAGGTTACTACTTGTTTGGTGTCCACCACTACGCAGTAAATAAAAAAAATTAAACACGTCTGATTTAAATAAAGAAAATCCGATTTTTTGATTTTAAAAAATCATGATTTTTATCAACCCTGGTTGTTGCCGAGACAAGAATGGAGAAAATCTGGCATAGATTTTGCAAAAAAATCGACAGCTTCAAAAAATAACCTGTGAGAAATGTGCCGGTTAAACGTTGAAGCTAAGCAAACAAAATAGGACTGCAGTTGGGACGTCATCATTGTTTGGTGTATGTTGTTCATGCTTCACCAGCAACTAAAACGTTCAGTGTCATGTTGTCATGCGGATCGTCTTTAGATACGAGGTCTAGACCTAGACTCTTGTTTTGACTTACGCATGCATGTTGCCTGTGCTTGCTGGGCACATAGCCCAATCCAAAAACTCCTTGTTTTTTACTGTTGCCACGGTAATATATCTCGATTTGCCGCGACTATGCAATTGTCTCGTTGCACAAAAAAAACCCTTTGCAGGAAGAACCGATAATCGATCAACAACCTGCTGTTTTTGTTTATCAAAAGGTCGATGCGCTCCTGGATGAAGACAAATCATTCTGGTCCGGCGTTGAGTCGATCATGAACGTCAGCAAACGACCGGTTATTCTCACGTCGAGCCAGGCTTCCGTTGTCGACTGCGTCGAGCAGAACCACCTGAAGGTTGTTTTGAAGCCGGTGTCTGAGGTAAGTTAAGAGTTTTTTGGATGTGTCGGTGGTGTGTTGTTGACGTAAACGTGGTTAGAAAATAAAATAAAAATGTTATTAATTAACTGGACTTAATCGCAGGGTTGCGGAGTCGAAGGTGAAATATCCGACTCCCGACAGAAAGGAAATGGAATTTGGTTGTCTGTTAAAATCAATGAAAATCGTGGTGCACAGCAAGAATTCTCTGTTTCAAAAGAAATTGTCCCATTTCAACAGGAATTCCCAATTTAGTAGTGTGATGTAAAAAATGATACAACTGGGCACCCGGAGTCGGACAAAAAATCCGACTCCCACTCCCAGTGTTGTTAGGAATCCGACTCCACCCAAAAACCACGGACTCCTTACGGCTCCGACTCGGCAGCCCTACTCAATCGCCCCGTTGTTTTTTATTTTAACACCCGCGTTTCCTCTAGAGAGGGTCGCAGGGCCAGTGGCCCAAGGAGGGCCTGCAATACATCACGCTCGCTCCACACCAAGACGGGGCCAAGCAAGGTCAGAGATGTGATCGCGCCACCTGGTCCTTGGACGACCTCTGGGCCGCTTGCCCGTGGGTTTAGGCAGCGGGACCTGCCTCGTTGGTCTTTCGTGGGGCGTTCTGGTCACGTGGCCCAACCAACGTAGCTAGGATCTCTCCAGAAAGTGGTTCGACATTCAGTGCTCTGCGAATTTCACAGCTGCGAACTGTCGCACCGTGGACTCTTCGCAAAAATCCCATTTCTGCCGCTTGTACTTGAGGTAGCACTCTTCCAGTCATAACCCAAGATTCAAGACCATAGGTAAGGATCGGAGCAAAGACCTATTTAAAAACCGACTGCTTTGCTGAGTTTAAAAACTACCCTTTTTTTCATCACAGAGCGATAAAGCTCACGCAGAACTGCACTAGCTCAGTGGTAAAGTGTCCGCCTCTCTATTGGAAAGTTGGGTGTTCGATCCACGGCCACTGAATGAACTGCCGTAGCATTCCTTGGGGCAAGAGTGTTCACCCAAAATCGCCCCGGCAGGGGAAAATTTCAGGCTTCGGCCTGCCGCTAACTGCCGTCACCAAAAATTCGAATAAAAAAATGCACTAGCTTTACCAATCCGTGTATCAACCTCTTTGTTCTGACTTCCTTCACTGGTAAATACCACCGAAGACATTTGAACTTCTCCACCTGTTGCAGTGTATTGCCGCTCACTTGCAGCGTACGCTGCTTAGTTTTTTGGTGAGCAAAATACCTCGATGTTTTAGTGCTGTTTTCATACCCGCTTCGTCGCAAGCATCTGAAAACCGATCAAGTGCATGTTAAAGCTCCTGTTGAGAAGATGCTAGCAGCACCAAAATGTCTGCTAATGGTTTACCACAGGAGTCTCGAACACGCGGGCCGCATGTGGCCCGCGAAGGCGTTTTGTGCGTCCCGCGATGTTTTTCGGAAATTCTGAATGCCGCGAAATATATGAACCAATGCTGGATGATACCCAGTGCGGTGTTCATCCTGGCCACAGTACTATGCAGACCAAGTTTTCACTCACCAACAAATTTTTGAGAAATCTTGGGAGTATGCCAAAAACGTTTACACATACTTTGACGACCTCGAGAAAGCACATGACCGGGTTCCTCGTCAAAAGCTTTGGGGAGTGTTGTGGAAGTAGGCCACGGTGTTGACGGTCGCCTGTTTCCGGCCGTCAAGTCACTGCATTCCTGTTCAGAAATTTGTAAATAAAGATGCAAAAGATGTTTCTAGGAAGTTCAGGTACCGCCGTTGTTGCGTCAGCGTTATAATGCGGCCCGCGGGTTGCCTTAGAAGTCCTCATGTGGCCCACGGCGCAAGTTGTGGCCCACGGCTCAAGTTGAGTTTGAGACCCCTGGTGTACCAGAACACTTTGTTGGCTTGCCAGTAATTAGAACCCAGTTCATGTCCGACATTCTCCCTAGACTGCGTTTTGGACTGTTTCGTCACTTGACCTGTGGACTTTTGTACATCAGCGTGCCGCGGATAACGCTGAGTAGGTTCAATTTTTTTCTGAAGCCAGACTTTGTGAGCTAAGCTGCTTTCTTGGCTCGAATAACATCTACAATCACTTCATACTACCACGGGAAGTTATTTTTTCGCCATTAATCGCCACACCGAGTCGTTTCCGTCCACATACCCAAGCATCAGATGAGGCTACTGCTCCTTTGAAAAGCTGCCACTCCTCCGCTGTGCATTCTGGGTGCTCTAGGAACATCCACGACACGCTATACCAGGCCTGCACAACATGCGACCCGCGACAGCTTTCTCAATTTATTGTAGAAAACGCTGCAAAAGCTCGACCTCGCGTAAGTAATTGACGTTCGCAGAATTTCTTCCATACTACCACGAAACCTCTACCTACATCGTAATGAAATAGTCTTTTGCGGCCCATGGCAAATTTATGTTGACAATTTGACCCTTCGAGCTTTCTGAGTTGTGCAGGCCTGCACTATACGCTTTCTGCAAATTTATTTTTAACATCCTCGTCCATCTGGGCCCCCCACTTCATTTGACCTTCTAGCCCGTTTTTTCCACGTGCAAGTTGCAGACCGCCAGGTGGAGTTAAGCCAACAATTCAGCAACGCTTCCTGACATGAACGTCCAACACCAACTGGAACAACAAATCAGCTGAAATGAAACTATGCAGGAATCAGTGAGTGACCTTTCACCCAACGAATCTCTGCACCAGGTGCACTTCTGCAAATCTCTGTGCTGGAAAAAAGTTTTCACGATGCACAGTTGGTTGTTGCAGCAGGAGCCTTACATCGGCATTGCCATGTCGGTCATTCACACCGTTCCATTCACTGGCATCTCTCCCAGCGTGTGCATTGAGTCCTCCCAAAAGGATCGTGGATTCGATCATTTTTCCTCAGAACCACGACGCTTAGTCGAAAAGATGTCAACAACATCCGGGGGATATCGTTTGGCTTCTTCGACTAGTCCGCGCTCTTTTCCTGTGTGAGCAAAGTGATTTTCCAGTTCCCGATCATTTCAAGATTGCCGGTTAAGCGTGGCTTTCAAGTCTTCGCAAAAAGCACCATTCTGCGCTGACCCCCTTTGCCTGTCCAGATGCGTAGGGTGAATAGCTGATGGGGTGAGCTGTCTCAAATTTTCCGAACGGACCCCTCTGCCCAAAGCCCTTGAGAGGTCCTTGGCCACACACGCGACGACCGATGCGCGATTGCATTGGTTAATTTTGCGCGTTTCGTAGTAATAACTTCCCAAATGTACCGTTAGACCGGTCACGCCATTTACACTTTCGCCATAGAAGAGTGTAAGCAGTAGCCACGGGAAATCGTTGCCCCGGCCACATTTGTGTTGGAGAGGCCTTGCATTGAGTCTACTGCAAAGCGAAGTTACGTAGCAAATACTAGAACTGATGAGAGGTCATGTGTTACAACATCACTTCAAGGGACAGGGTGGAAAAGAACGACGTGGACACAGGACCGGTGCTTTTGATACCTTCTTTAGATTCTCCGTTGATCTCAGGCTGCTGTGATGGAAAAGGAGCTTGAAGAAGACTCATACAAAATTTATCTTTTCTTGTTATGAGTTGCATGATGCATATGCCTTTCATCAAAAGTTTTAAGAAGCGAAAAATCTCTCGCTGCTTTTTTCATGACCTTCTCAAACGTTCTGCAGAATTTTTGTTTCAGGTAAAAAGTTCTTCTGCTTGTTTCTCGTAACGCCATGGACAACCTCCAGGACCGCGTGTGGACTTTTGCGAAGTTATTAACAAGAAAAAAAGGTCGAAAAGGGACCTTGGCGTGCACAGTTATTTTAATAAGGAATTGCATTTTAATTATGGCTGTGGAACCGGAACTCAAATTTCCGGCTCCAGAACGATTTGGTCCATTGAAGACTAAACACCTCTGTAACATTTGTACAACTTGCTTGCCCCAAAAACTACGTCTGTGGAAACGGAACCCGAATGTCAGGCTCTGGCCCCACCATCTAGCAAATTTTGGCTCTGGCCCTCCAAAATTGCTTGAGCTCTGGCTCCACAGCCCTGCTTTTAACCCCCTGTTGTTCTTTATTTTTCAGAGCGCGCTATTCGAGACTCTGCGCAAAGTCTTTTTAGACGATAACGTCGTTCTCCGCAAAGAAGACACCCGAAGGCTGCTTTCTAGTTTAGCGTGTGACGTCAGGAACAGCTTGATGACGTTTCACTTCTGGACCCCCGCTGCGCCGACAGGCAAGCGCGAAGTGCTGACGTCAACGCCGACGAGACCGAAGAGCAAGTCGCGAACGAGAAGGAGTCGTCGCGCCGCCGCGAAAACAGCGAAAGACGATACGAAAGTGTCAGAAATGAACGACGTGTTTGAAAGGTCGCTGGGCGTGCGCGACCTCCTCCCGGCGAGTAACTCATACGGCGTCGGGTTCTTCGAGTCGCTCCGCAGGCTTCACGAGTCATCCGAGCTCTGCGAGCGCATGGCCAGCTGTTTGTCGCACACACTACTGCACAACCGCCCCCACTTCGCTCTGATCAATCGATTCAAGCTGCTCGGCTTTCGCGACACCCCCATTTCGCAATCGCCGCTTCCCATACATTTGCCTGAAGGTAGGTGGGTCTGTACAACAAGCAATTGGTGGGTTTGCGCTGGTACCACTGCCTTGTGTCGCTTTTGTCGGTATGTGGTGATCGGCGCATGCTTATTGTTTGGACCTTTTTTCGCTTCTATTGTTTATACTGTTTTGCTTTTAAAGGTTAGAGAACCTACGAGCGCATGCAACTTGACAAACTCAATAACAAAAAACAGTTTCATTTCATCCAAGACAAAAAGTGTGTTTAAAAAACCTGTTTTATGTTTGAAGTTTTTTTGAATAATTGACTATTCACACTTATCACACAAAAAATTTTCTTTGAAAAGCCGTTTCAGACATAACTTTTCAGAAATGTTTCTATGGCGACTAAATTTTTTCAGAATTGGCAATATTTTTGTCTGATAATTTTGCACTGAAAATAACATCATATTTGAAATGAGCTTGTCCTAAAATGGTGAAATTGATCCTCGGCTCACATCTGTATCGTCATCAAAAGAAGCAGCGTTTGATTTTTAGGCGCACTCTGCACCACCTTGTGGTGAGCAAAATTATAAACGGCCATAGCTCAGAAACCGATGAACCAAAGCCCTGCTCAGGAAACGATTGGCAAATATGCCTAATTCAGTTTTCAATTAAATTTGAAAAAGACTTGAAACACACTTACGTAACCTGTGATTCCCTCAGCAGATGATTTTTTTTCCTCTGCCATTTTAGCAAAAACAAGTTTGACGTTTTGATCGACGCGCAAGCTTCGTAGCTGAGTCCCATGAGGTAATTTACTGAAAAGACAAGCTGACCTGAGGCGGGTGGCTCATAGTTAACCTCGGTTGCACCTGTAGAAGGAACTTTACCATTTTGGCAGGAGTCGCCCGTACCTCCCACGGAAATTACATTATTTTGAAAAAAAATGTATTTCGAAACGCGACTTATCAAGTTCTACTTTTCATCATTCCGTGCGTCTTATAATCGCGGGCGGCTTACATCTTTTTCTTTATCTTATCGAAAGGTATAGATGACGCTCAGTCTTTCCTTCGCTACGTTTTGTAGACCAAACTATCTTTTCGCATTCTCTTCTCTTCAGCATCACGTGCACATCCGTCACATGAGGGGTTATGATGAACAGAAGGCAGCTGTATTGGTGAAGGATCATTACCAGGGTTGCCAATTAAACGTGAAATGTGCTAGTACGAGAAAGTATCTCAGAGGCTTAGATAACCTATGTTTAAGTGCGGTTTACAATCAAAGGTGGCTTGCAATTGAATAAATACGGTACAACAGATTTGTTCTATCATATCAGATGAGCTTGAAAATAATCGCTGATGTGTTGAAAAATGCCCATGTGCTTCCAAATGTTAATGGCAATTTTCACCCAAATCATGAGGTTTTAAGAATTACCTGAGCGGGGATTAAAATCTTTTAATTTTTGCTTAGGATTTTTGCGGAGAATAACTTATCTGCAAATAGTAAAAATCTGGGAGTATGAGTTACACTCACACGTTGAATTGCAATGTAATGCTCCATACAGTAGAAAAGGAGTTCATCTTAATGCACGACCGCTACAACTTACATTTTAAATCACAGGCGCACGGCCGCATAAATTTTTATTGAAGACCGCAGGTCTTGCACTCCTTGCAGGAGCACACGAAGTGAGAACGAGTGGTTGAGCACCCGCCGCTGAAGCTGGCAGGCCGGGTTCGATTCCCTGTCAGGTCATGACTGAAGACTTGAACAATGGTACTTGCGGCCTGTCCAGCCTCGTGCGCAGAGTTTAATGGGTGAATGCAAAACAACGGTTCGCGCGCGGTGATGCCATTGACTCCCGCCAGTGCAGCATTCACTGTGAATGTAGCCGCAAGGCCCAAATTAGCCGCAAGGCCCACGGCGCAAACAAACGTAATTGGGCGCCGCAGGCCACTCGTGACACTCCACAGGGGGTATGAAGCGAGTGTAATGAAACTGAACTCTCGAAGTATTTTTAACATGTTATTTAACTGCGTGTTCCGTGACGGGATGACATTGTTTTCAGATTCCTTTTTGCTTAGGCTTTTTCAACTACTAATTTTACGATTTGTGGCCAACGAATCACAGCAGTTTCTTTAGAACAGGGGTTCCCAACTTGGGGCACGTATACCCCCCGGGCTACATTTGCCTATCTGAAAGCGTACATTCGAGGTTAGCAATAGAAGGGAAAAACTTACTTATACTGTATATTACTGTATTTATTTCCCAATATTCTAAAATGTAATAGCTACATCAAAAATTCAGTGGATTTTTGTTATTTTACTCAGCCTTTTTGTCATAAGACATTGTTGGGGCACAAGCTTATCTGTCGAAATCCTGAATGGGTACATGGCCAGAGAAAGGTCGGGGACCCCTGCTTTAGAAGGACGCGCCGCGCATTGACAAAACCTTTACAGCGGAAGCAATCGTTGTGAAAACACGAACCGCTCAGACTGCAAAGTTTTCACCCCCCCCATTGCAGCGGAACTACCCGTCGGCAACGCCTTGTACTCTGACGTCATCGACGGCGACCTGCTCTCGCTGGCGTACAATCGGCGCGTCCCGAGTTACGTGCCTGAGGAGGAGGAGGAGAAGGAGGAAGGCTGCGACGAGAGTAGCGTTGGTCGCGATCGCGTCCCGTCCGATGATGAAACTGGAGAAGACACAGCTGCAGCAGAGGATGATGCCAGTCAGCCGGACGCCGACATGGCGGATTTATCTTCGTATTTGGAATCCGTGTCCGCCTGCGACGTTTTGCAGGGCACGTTCTGTCGACTTTTCTCTGGGGCCAGAGGTCTGTGCAGGGGATCGGCCCAACTGCTGGAGGGCACGTCGGACGGAGAAGGTGAACGAGTTCATGACCTTTTGTTTTTCTTCAACTAAATACCTTCGAAATTTGCGGTGGTAAAGATCTGAAAGTAGCGCGTCATTTTAAGGATAAGTTTCTGTGCGCGTTTTATTTCGCTGTGCGAACAAACGCGTTTCTCGACTCTTATCGTTAACTGTCCCGATTGGGAAGAACCAATTTGAGATAATTCTGGAGTTTGATCAATGACGTTGATTTGTGCCACAAGGACGTAATAGAAAGTTCGGGTGAAGGTTCTGGGCTGAACGCGCCTCTGCAGTGGAAAGAACAGGATCGCGAGCTTGTCTGCTACTGCCACGTTCACCTGAAGACTTAAGTCCGTGTTCTTAAGTATGTGAACTGTGACTGGTGCAGTAGTAGGTTCTGATGGCAATTCATGCAGGCCCGTATTTTGTTGTGACCAATAAAAAACAAAAATCTCCCCCCCCCCCCCAAATACATCCCCCCAAACCTTGAAAACCTGGTTGCGAGGCTTGATCTCTCGTGTGCAACGACATTTCATGGCGTCGGCGTTCATACTGGACCGAAGCGGGTCTCCATTAACCTCACACCCGTCTTGCCTTCAACAGTTATCTACCGTGAAGCGGAACACGGCGACGTAGCGCTGTTCTGTGACGTGCAAGCCGCCTTGCAGGTGCGAAACCTGCGCCTCGCATTGGGGAGGGTAAAATGCGCCGATGACACAACAGCGGTACGCGCGTTCTGCTCCAGTGATTTTGCGAAAGCAGCGAAACCGTGAGTGCAATTCGTCGTAGATTTAAGTGCGTTTTGCGCTGCTCTGTTTTGTTATGGAAAGCACGTTTCGTGGTATTCTTGGTGCAACTGCAGTCTTAATTAATGGTTGGGTTTTATTTAAAAATGCCCGGACCGGAGAAATATAAGTACAACTTCGCCACACGGCAGTACGAGAAAAGCGTGGCGTTGTGACAATTATTCTGGCGATTCATCTTCTTTCGTTGCGACGCTGCACTTACAGTAAAAGCACGTGGTTGTTTCAAATTTTAAAATTGCCAACAGTGCTCGCGTGTTTGTTCAGAAATGATTTTTCGTCATAAATTTTTTTTAACTGGTTTTCTCAGGAGGTGTTAAAATCCTGTTTCAAACTCGTGCCGGTGTCTGTCCGCTCACGTGCTTGGAACCAGGAGCTGTGGAACCGGAACTCAAATTTCGGACTCCGGCTCCAGAGCAGAGGTGGCCACGAATCCGGAGTCGACTCCTGCAGGATTCTGCGTGTTATTTCGGAGCCGGAGCCAAAATTTTGTGAAAAACCGGACCCGGATCCAGTTCTTATTTCAAGCAATAGCAGGAGCCTGCGTGGACTTTACGAACGTCATTGCACGAACATTGCTGAGTGTCGGTTGCATCGACGATTGTCGGAGTTCGAACAGGAGTCGGATTCTCAAAATTTGAAAAAACGTCGTAGTCGGATCGGGATTCAGGAATTTTTGAAAAGGGTCGGAGTCTGAAAATGCGACGCCGGCCGCCTCTGCTCCACCGTCCTGCTTCGGATAACCATATCAGACTGGGTTGGTGGCTACCACGAGACGTTTGCATGCACGACACCACTTATCCCATGTATGTTGCGCTGAAACGCCAGGAAGCAAAAAGCGAACTGGTGTCCCAAATTTCCAAAACGACTTCCGTGCAGCTCTTTTTCACTTAAGGTTTTTTTCAGATTGTATTACTAATTTTCGAACCTTGTTCTTTTATATCAAGTCCCGTGATATAAATCCTTCAGTAATTCACATATCGTCGATAGCAGTAGCCAGCAACAAAACGTTTTTACGTTGGTTCCGTGGATTGACAAACCGACTGTTAACTTCGCAGCCATTACCAAAAGCTTCTCGCGAATCTTTCCTATTGTAACCGAAGCGGATGTGACGCAAGATCCTGTGCGTCATTCTCTGTCGACTATCTTCCATACCTCCGTTCTATTTGTCGACTGGAAGAAACAAAGAAGCAGTCAAAAGCGTCGAGAAGGTCGTTCGCACTTTTAAATCCCTGATCCGTTATTTCTGGAACAAAATGTCAATCAAGCCGCGTAAACTGTAAATTCAGCTTTTCCTGTCTGGTCTCGACCGCGGTGCTTGTTTCAAAGCGTGGGAGATCCGGGAAAGCTTTTCGCAAAAGATGAACTCGCTGAATTATTCGTTGTTGTCGTAAACCTGATCCTTTTCTGTGTCCCCGGATCACCGTCTTTTGATTGTTTATGCCGCGGCTGCTAAATCCTGGCTCTGACTCAAATTGTTTTTTTTTTTCATTCACACGTAAAATATGGAAACAGACAAAAAACCTAAACCATCGAGGTTTTGCCAGATTTTTTGACGAACTTCATTCCGCGCAAGAAAATTATTTCACGTAAACGACACATTGTGAATGTTTGCAATCGCCATTTTGTTTGTTCCTACGTTTAACTTAAGTTTGTTCTTCTTTCAACTTCAAACGTTCCAAGGCGGTTCCAATCAGACGTGTTGTAATTCATATAACTCGAAACCGTTGCTCTTTGCAGGTTTTTTCATTATTTCGATCAAATCCAACTCTATCCGCGCGCGAAAGATGTTACTCGTTTGACGAGCGAGTTTGTCGTGAAACCGCAAGAGGTCGTCGTCGACAATCACAAAGAAGCCAATCAGGGCGAAGCTGCACTGATGACAAACACTTCTTCTGTTGCGTCGTTCGACTCTGTTTCGTTTTAAATTGACACTTAGAGTTCGCATCTGCTTCCACGGCAAACAAGTTCGAACTGTCTGTCCAAAAATGGAGATGACGTGAAGCTAAGGTGTTCATACCGCTGTCCCTGCGAAATGTGTGCGAGTGTCGTGACCTGCGTATCGTGTAGGCATTGTTTGTTAACAATTGAAACAACGAACTTTGTGATGTCACAACTAAGTTGGTCCATAGTCAATATTTCAGTGTTTTGCATTGTAAACAACCCAGAAAACATGCATTCAGGCTTGGAGCTTGATACTTTCACCCACAGCCAGGTTTTGAGATTTGGGGGGAAAACATTTCTAGGGGGCAACATTCAAGTTTTCATCATATGTTTTAATAAAAAATTTTCTAGGTGCAACAAAATTTGATAGGGGGGCGTTGCCTTCCGAACCCACCGTGGCTATGGGCCTGGCCACAGTTGTGACGACGAAATGAAATCACGTCAGACGAGCGAGTGAGAAACCGCGCAATACTTGGTGCTTTTCAGTTAATGCTAACGATGCTACAGAAGCACGTGATCGTTCTACGTGCCTTGTTGCGTCGGCCGTCGTCATGTTTCACTGCGCCGATCATCGATGCGTGACTCGGAGAGTGACGCAGAACTGTTGCTTCGTTGCTTGAACAAGTTACTCCCCCCCCCGTAACTTTCTCGCAAACGAGTCCCGACAGGCTTGCGCGGGAGGCGTTGTCACTAACTGCGGAATGAAGCATTGACAAGCAAAGCTTCTCGGCACGTTGCGGTTGAATCCTGTTGACTTCTAACTGTATAGGGTTGGGACTGAGCACAAAAAGAGCAAATTTCAAGGCTTTTTCTGATACAAAAGTTCTTTTTTTATGGACGCGCTACTTGGCAGCCTTCGCGAGACATTTACTTCGCGTGTTTCTAGCTTTCTTTTTCATACGTTATGCGCTTAAAAGATGAGAACGAGCGGCTTCCTTAGTGCACGTGCTGTACCGCGCGCGATTGTTGATCGTGCGGAGGTTTGCACTGCTGCGTCAACATCAGAGATGCAGCTTTCGTCATAAGTGTGTTTGCGTAAGTCGGACATGCACTGCTCGCCAGTCCGGTAATGACCAGTTGATTCCGGTGGAGACGTCAGACGCAAGGTCGATACGAAATTGAAGGCAGTTTTATGATTGGGCAGATTCCAGATTTTGCTTGTGATCTTTGAATGATGTAAACGAAGTAGTTTGGTGGATGGAATGTTGAGTATTGTGTTTGGGTTGGAAGCACGTTAGATGTGGACGGAGTCTGCTTTTTTGTCTTCGTCTCCCCTGCAACACGAACTGCACGAACTTCAAAGTCCGGTTTTGCCTCCGCAAAGTTTTAAATCAATGGTTTTCATCCTGGGGCTTGCGACCCCAGACCCCCCCGTGGGGGTCGTTTGCGTTTTTGCTAGTGATAGAGAGCTTTTAATGAAAATGTTCATAATTACTTCTGTGTTTCATATTTCGTATGTGGAACCATTTTTTTAGCCAAAATAATAGGATGTCCTGGCAAAATGAAAGTATACTTTTTCATTCAAAATTTTAAATGTGGTTATGACCATTACAAATTAACTTCGTGACGTAAGAATGTGCTGTGTTTGTAAATGAGATATCTGATTGCGGTAGCAAACTTGGAAGTTCTTATAGTTTTCAATGAGTTGTGCTGCGGTGTGGTTTGTATACGCCACGATTCCCTCTCACGGATGCTGCCATATGCATGAATTTAATAAACCAGTCTTTGTCCAATATAAGTCATTGTGATTTTCTATTGTGGAAGCAAAACTGTATTACGTAAGCCTGACTGAAAATTTTCGAAAGGGCGTCGTTAAGTTAAATTGGGTTACAAAATGGGTCGCTGCATGAAAAAGGTTACAAACCACTGTTTTAAATGATGCAGAAACACACGCGCAGTGTTTGGCGCTTTCTTCCTGGTGCAAGTTCAACTCACGTCATGTTTGGAACAACACGATAAATATCGACAAAAAATAATATTCCGAGGATTGCTGTTGAAACTTCGACAAAAGAATGGCTGCAAAATGGTTCTTCGCTTCAGTTTGAAACGTGCATGCGCCACTAACGATTTTTAATCATGGTCAGCGCATCCGCTGCTCGTTTGTGCTTTTGAGAACGCCACTGCCGTTGTATCCGCACAGTAGTGTTGCCAGTTTATTCTTGGTACGGTAACAATTGGCGAAGCGAGCTGTAAGTCTACCATGGTTCTTCTAGCTTAAAACTAGACCAGGAATGGCTGAACTCTCATTGGTCTGTGCCGTCTGAAGATCTTCAGTAATCACTGGTGTAGGAGGCGGGGGTGCATGGGCTGAAACCGCACCCCTAAAAGTTTTGATTTGGTGCAAATCAGGGCAAAATATCTGACAGCCTTCACAAACTCCCTGAAAATCTGAGCAAAAATGGCGCCCAACATGCTCTGATTTGAAAACACGGCGCTAGAATTGACATGAGCCTTTTTTTGGAAGTCACTTTTGTTGAAGTTTTTTTCGGGCAAGTTTGGGAGAATTCGGGCAACGTTCCTTCGCACCCCCAAAAATTTGCCTGCTACACCTATGTCAGTAATAATACAGTAGAATTTGCCTAATTCGTCGCCTCAAGGGGTTTACAAAAAAGTGACGAATTATGCCAACAGATGAAAACTCTCATAGAAGCAGGGGCGTAACGAGGTTAGATGGCGTCCGTGGCAAGAAGCAAGTTTGGCGCCCCATGTTCGAACCTGAGGTCTTTCGGAAGCAAATTTACTATATTGAAGAAAGGGCTTGTGACATTGTTGAAACTTCAGCGCCCGGGGATTTTTGCTTCCACTCGTTACGTCCCTGCATAGAAGCTCATATACTGCATCACAGTAACGCGTATACATAGTGCTCTTATTTGCAGTAACACGCAAGTTAATGACGTTATGGTTGAGTACAACAATTCCTCTACTCTGTCTGGACTCCTCCATTTAATCTAGCACCTTCTTTAACAAACTACAAAGACTTCCCGCGTTCTTTCAGTGGGGAGTCGGGTCACACTTCGTGTATAAATTCGATAAACAAATTGCGAGGTGCAACAATTCTCAGATAAAGATCCTTAATTTGTTAGAATTCCCACACGTGTTGACTGCTTAAACATCAAAACCGAAACTGCAAATGACGGATTAGCCAAACAAAACGCTTTTGAAGGCTAGAAAGAGGTGGCGAATTGAGCAAATTGATGAATTAGTAGACGAACAGAAATGTACACAAAAGATACGAATTCTGCCGGGGCCGACGAAAAAGTAACGAATCAAGCGATGACCAATTAGACAAGTTCTACTGTAATATATGTCTCTACCCTTGTGTACTGTTCCATGATTTCCCTGCAAGCTGATCAGAAAAGTAAACGCCTTTCTCACAAACGATCACGTTAAAGCTTCTGTTGAACATCAGGCAGCATAACGGAAGACAACTGCGCGACATACGAGTAGCCACGAGGGGCCCATGCCTCCCCCAAATTTTTACCATATCTAGTCATTTTGTGCTTTGAGAAGCGGCGGCCCAAACAAATACTGTTGCGCGCCTAAAGTCAAACACTTTAGCCTCCCAAAATTTTTGGCCTGGCTGCGCCACTACTGTGCGACGACTGGAACCAGAAGCATCACATAGAGCAGGGGTGGTAAATTAGCGACATGTGGCCTAGTCTAGAAAATCCTTCAAATCTGAAAAATTTGTTAAAAGTTGTGCGTGGTTACATTTGTTTCATGGAATTGCTTGCATCGTATAAGGTGTATTTGCACAACAACAATCATAATAATACCTCTTCTGTGTGCCATTATTGCTTTTATTTTGTTTGTTTTATGATCAATTTAGTCTTAGAAGGTACGGCCTTCCGTAAACGTGGGTTTCTCAAAGTAATCCCGAGCCAAATTAATTGCCCAACACCAGAGCCGGATTAAATGAACGCGAGGCCCCGGGCAAAGTCGTGACCGCGAGGCCCCCTAAACGCTTAGCGTAACTGCGTAGCATTTCACATGCCCTTGTTTCAACACTGCAGAAGCGCTGGTCAAAACTGATACGATTTGGCAGCCTACACTTCAGAGACAATTGGGGGTGACTATGTACGGTGGTTTGTATGCGGTCAATTAGAAAACCTGAGGTTAGCAGCTAAGTTACGATTTATTCATTTTAAATAATATGTTGCAATGACAGTTTATTTGCTGGTATGACACTGACACCGCACAAGAGCCAGGTTCATTGTTCTGGTGTCATGCAATGATGAGATTGCAATTTCCTCATGTCCGCTCCTTTGCCTGCAGAGGCAGGTTGCGAAACTTGCTTGGCAGTGGTTCCAAACTTGTTCGAGCCGTTACCCAAATCAAGGTAGCGAGTATTTCTTATTACTCTCGATATTTTGCAGTGCTCACTCATAATATAGAACAACATTATGGATTTGGTTCCACATTACCCCCGAGAGGTAATTTACCCCCAGTTTGGGAACCACTGTGCTAGCTGATTATTCTACCGTTGGTCTTTATTGCGCAACAATAACGGCAATAAATCTTCAAACGGTTACTTCAAATTACGGTAGTAGGCGTTTTTCCGCATGTGACCATGGCTCCCACTGCGGGTGTTTTCCACCCAGATCTGCTTTTTTGTTGACCTGGGTGCAGACACGTAGCCAGGAATTTTGATTGGGGGGGGGGGGAAACAACAGCCAAGTCTCAACATCTGATTATTTAATGCCCCTTGTTTTCGAAGCATCATCCATGAAATGTGTTCTTTTCTGGCGCTTGTTTTTGAATAATATGTTCAGTCAATTTTTTCATTTTTGTTCACTGATGTAGGAGGTGGGGGGGATGCAAGCGCACCCCAAAAGTTTTGATTTGATTAAACTCCGGGCAAAATCTGAGGAGATTTGTGCAAAATATGTGTAAATCTTCGCAAAATTGCTGCACGTGCTTTGATTTTACAAAAATGGCACCCAAAAAAATATTTTTTAAAATGCATGCATTAATTTAGTTATTTTCGGGCAATTGAAGGGAAATTTGGGGAAGTTTTGGTGAAATTAGGCAAAAATGGTGCTTAAACTGCCTCGATTTGAAAACAATGCGCCCAGTGAAATGCAGTCGTTTTTTTATGGAGGTCATGTTCTTTGAATTCTTTTTCGGGCAAGTTTGCAGAAATTTGGTCAAAAATTCTTCGCATCCCCAAAAATTTGCCTGCTCCTACACCTATGTTTCAGTTACATGCGCTTTATCGATGAAACAGACATCGATTGCAAGCTATCTGTAAGTAATGGCAGTGTCAATGTCCTCAGCACTTCCAAACTCAAAACCATCTTCCTACTTATGTTAGATTTTGCTGCTGATATTACCCGTTGCAGAGGAACGATTTCACGTTTACAGTAGGATAGGATGGCAACATTAAATGAACGTTATAACACTGCACAGGTCGGGTTGTGATTACTTGGCCCAAGATTTTTTTTCGCCGGAAAGTTAATATGAAACCATTGATGAAAACGGTAACGCTGAACATGATTGTGATTAAACCGTTACAATGCAGTTTTAATCGTAACAAATAAATATCTAGAAAGAATGATGTTGTTGCTAAACAGTGTGTATGGCAAAGGTCTCAAACACCCAGTCCGCGAGAGCATTTTGTGTGGCCCGCGATGCTTTTTGGGAATTTTGAGATAATTAACATTTAGGTTATTTAGTTTATTCATCGGTGTTTTAAAAGTGCTAGGCTAGCGAGTCAACAAGTTCATTTAAAACGAACGTAGAAAGGACTAGAGATAACTTCCCTATAACTTACAATACCATTAAGTAAAAAAGACGTGAAAGCTGTTTCTAGTAAGGCTCAGGTACCGTCTTTGTTGCACAATGCGGCGCTAGGGGCTAGGGTTGCCATAATGCGGCCCTAGGGGCCAGGGTTGCCACAATGCGGCCCTGATTTTCTTAAAGTGCTCGTTTCGCCCTCGGAGCAATTTGAGTTTGAGATCGCTGGTGTACTTGAGGCTTATTTTCGCAATAAAAAAGACTTTGAAACTGGATTTCTTCTCAACCGAAATTTGAGTTTCAAGGGGTACATAAGACGTACATCCAGGGCCGTCGCCAGTGGTGCCCGGCCCCCCCATTTGGAATCGGTGCCTCCCCATTTCACGTTTGGCCCCCCGGTTGCTACATACATCCAATACTGTATTTTAAAAATGTGGCCCCCCTTCTGGTTTTTGGCCCCCCCCTGCTGCTAAATCCTGGCGACGGGCCTGCGTACATCACCGCTATTAGTTTTGTAACAGTACAAAAAATATACGATTTACATTTAAGGCTACGGTTTATGCTGGAGACAAGAGTAAGATGCATAGCATTTGTAGCACGCCAGAGTTAGCAGAGAGGGATAAATTTTTGCTATGGGTTTGAAATATGTTCTCACTAGGTGAGATTCAGCAAACTGGTGCATCAGAAACAGCTGGGAAAGGTAGTGACTCCTTGTTTTACTTTGGTTAGTGATTACAAGCAGTTAGATACAAGATCGTATTTCAATATCACTAACTTCCACACGGAGCTTAAACCTCAGGAAAATATCAGCCATGATATGAATTCTCCAACAGTTATATACAACCATGGGCGTCGGAAGGGGAGGGGTAGAAGGGGTCGTTGGCCCCTCCCTGCTTTTGAAATTTGACATTTTCCTATTATATTTTCAGCAAAAAAGGTTGTTTATTTAGTTTCGAGTGGAAAAAATGAAATTTCACCATTTTTGCCTACCCTACGAAAATCCTTGGCTTCACCTGGAATATTCTATTATTGCCCCCCATTGGTACACAACGTTTAATTCATCATGGAGAATTGATGAACCACAGCGCTTTGATCAGGTTCGACTAAATTATGCAATAAGTTACGCAAGCTTTTTCGGTGATTTGCGCTGAAATACTTCTTTGGCTTAGACATCCAAAGCTTGATTGAACTGAAAATTTTTTTGGGGGCAATTGCCCCCATTGCCCTCCCCTGGCTACGCGCCTGCCTGGGTGTCTGGGTTCAATTACAAAAAATCGCTTTAAATCTGTTTTTTGGAATGATAAATTCATCAGCAACTTTAATGTGTTCAATAATATAAAGTTAACTGTATATTACAGTTTTTGCATCCGCTCATCAGATGCGAAAGAACGCATATCGGATGAAGCAGAACGTGTTCAATCAGTTTCATATCGTCATATAAGATCATTGTCGGGGTTATATATATGATGTTATTGCCTCTAATGCCAATTGAAGAAACTGGTGACACAATCTACGAATGATTGTTTAAATTTCGATGTTTCCCTGTACATACTAATTAAAAAACAAATTTCAATTAGAGGAAGAAGGCATTGGGATTATATCTTTGTGGGATTTTAGATCTCGCTGCAGTTCCACATTGCACAAAATATCCTACTTAAGAAATGTACTCCAATAATTAGTGACAGATATCATCAACGGGGTATGTTACCAGCATTATGAAAAAAGTCTTGAGCAACAACAAAAGGGTCATCCAAATGTTAATGCATGCCCTGCAGAAGAATATGTGGAAGAGGAACTATAATTAAATCAGTATTCGACTATCGTTTCAATTCAAATACGCACACTCATACGTTTTTGTTCGTAACACAGGCTTTCTGGGTTTTTATTGTACGAATATGGGTTTTATGGTGCGCAATCTGGGTTCATTTGAAATCACTGAATGTGAGCCCTTGAAGCGTGGTGCTGTTTGGTTTAATTCTTTTAAGTCATCCAAAAACGATAAATGCCAAAGTTGTAGATTTCCTTAACCTACTGTATATAGGCTACCAGGCAGTGGCGTAACTGACGGGGGGGCAGGGGTGCGCGCCGCCCCCCCTGGCAGGCTAAATGTAAAAAATGGGCCCCCTGTTAGCTTGTATTTCGGTATTTAGTATTCTTTTGATTTTAGTAGGTTTCTAATTCTAGCGTTTTTCAAAAATTGCTCGGTGTGTTTTCTGGTAATTTCGGGTGTTAGTGCAGACAAATCGAGTTAATTGCGTAAT
>Ga0210059_1002591_pt1 | contig 28438 bp, 20 predicted proteins | sample Ectturendosymbi2_FD_188042 | JGI IMG/M metagenome (GOLD analysis project Ga0210059, IMG submission 188042) | Ecteinascidia turbinata endosymbiont from Florida, USA - Sample 2 (SPAdes) (version 2) | ecosystem: Host-associated > Tunicates > Ascidians > Unclassified | place: Key West, Florida...
GAATTCATCTGAAAAGAATTATCACTTTAAGTAACTAATACAGCTGAAGGTCGGAGTCGGCCCGGAGTCGGAGTTGGAGTCGGAGTCGGATAATCGAAATTGCCCGGAGTCGGAGTCAGAGTTGGAGTCGGATGACAGGACTTCCGACTCCACAGCCCTGTTAGAAGGTATAGGTGGAAGTGAGCGTTACAACCGGAGTGTATATATATTGAATGATGCAAGTCATAAATCCCATTCCTAACACATTTTGGTGATGTGTTTGCCTAAAATCCCTAAATGATCAAATTGAACAAAAGACGGGATTCGATTCTCGCTGGTGTAAAGACCGTTTTATCACCCGAACCAGCGATAAACGTCTTCACATGCAAGAGGTTACGACTAAAGAAATCAAGGGGAACAACGCGCCTACCCAAGGCCTTTTAAATATACTATTTAGACGCAGAACCGTCGCCAGAAAGTTTTCAATAGGGAGGCTTTGCGTTTGTGTGTGGAGGGGGGCTTGGAGCTTTTGGGACTGTTTAGGAGGCCTTGGCCCAGCAACCGAGATGTAGACCTCACGTACGCTACGCCATCATCCGAAGCAACCAATGCATCCGCAAACATGAACGTGCTGACATAGGTCATGGAAAGGTGAAAAATTTCCATGACCTATGCTCGACCCCCAACGCAGCAGACTCTTCCGGATAAGGTCAGTGACACACACATGTATAACTGCCGGAAAGCAAAGCACCAATCTAACTGTGATGTCCTTGGTACAAAACTCGCTGTTTCCTGTTCAGGGGGAAATTGTGTTTGGTCTTCCTGCACGTTGCTAGAAATCAACTGCGAGCTGCATTCTGATTTTATCAGCGGACTTTAATTGCGCTTTCGCAGTTCCACAGTGTTCCCCTTCGGGTTCGAATGTGTGCACAAACGATGCCTGAACGCTGGGAAGAAATGAGTTGTGAGTTGCTTGGCACACGCTGTTGTCGCCTCACCCGCTCGTAAGAAATATGCGAGACATCCTGTAAAACAGAGCAAGCAATGAGTTGCATCGCAGCTGTGGTCATCTATACGCACCTTGTCGCATAAGAAAAACAAGGTTTATAAGCGCACGACAGTTAGGTTTACCAGAAACTGACGCTGTCGTCATGTCAGGGCTTCTCAAAATTTTTTGTTCTGGGACCCATTTCAAAAAAGTTATTTCTGTGCGACCCCTTGGTGGATAGCTTAGATCAGTGGTTCCTAACGGGGTGCCGTTTACAATACTCAGGGTTGCCGCGAGCTAATACGTTTTTTCAATATATCATTAAAAAATACATTTTCAAACTGTCATCAAACCTTAAAGCAAGTTACTATGAGTTCGCAACCGGGTTATTTCTCTTCTGCAGTGTGGCACAAGCCTGTAAAGTTTGGGAACCAGTGGCCTAGATGTTAATGATACGTGTAAACACCCATTACAAATCTTACGAAGCATTTTGTCCATTGCGAAATCATACGAAATGCGCACAATCCACAAAAGTAACTTTACAGCAACAAAACTACCACTTAATGGAAACAGTAAGACGAAAGAAAAAAAGACAATTCAGTTTATTGACGTTATCAAGCACAACTAATGGGGTGGATGCACGTGATGATTTTTTCACAGATCATCCATTGGTAGATTGGTACAAGACAACGCAGGAAGAAAGACATTCTCAACATTTTTTCAAAAGGATCGGTTTTGGCCTTGATGATTATCACTTTTGAGAATGCCGCTTCACACAAATGCTATGAGTTTATGAATGGCTAGATCAGAAATGGCAGGGCATTCATTTATTGTTCGTATCCAAAAATGACATAAACTCTGTTTTAAAAATTCCCGTGGCAAACTTTTCTTGTTTAATAACTCCGCAACTCATCCTGGGCATGGCAGATGGTAGCTTCCTGAAATTTCAGTTGTGTATTGTTTGTGGATACAAGTTTTCCTGAATCGAATTCCATATAACTTCGGGAACTGTGTAAGAAACTTTTTAATAGCTCAGGCAGACATCCTAGTAAGCAACTGACAGCATGAAGCACGGTATTCCCCCTAAAAATGAAGTGGGAAATAGATCCACTGCAGGCCTAGTTTTAATTTTCTTGTAAAGTTTACAAAACTTAATATATCTGGTTTGTCGAGCCGCTTTGTTTCGCGAACCCAAATTACATTTCGCTACCCCAAATGGGGTCGCGACCCACAGTTTGAGAAGCCTGGTTTACACCACGCAAAGCAAATAACGAATTCACGAGGGAGAACGCGCGATAGGGTCAAAGCGAAACGTTAGATCAGCGACAGCATTATTCTTGCCAACGAGTTTTGGTTAATTGACATGACGAGGGCTTCTCAAACTATGGGTCGCAAAATGCAATTTTGGAGTCGCGAAACAAATGACTTGACAAATCAGAAAAAAAGTTTTTGTAGATTTTACAAAAAAATTAAAAGTAGCCCTGTAATGAAATTATTTCTACTGTATTTTTAGGAACAACACCGTGCTTCAAGCTGTCAGCTATTTACTAGGATGTCTGCCTGTACCACAGGCATACCGTTCCTGTCTGAGAGGCCATTATTGTATCATAAATGCGTTTATTTTGACCTTTCCCGACTTTTTGAAACCGCACATGCTCAGCCCGTTTTGCTTCATTGATTTTTGCTATGACGTCATCTTTTTGCGTGCTATTAGCTTCATATTCCATGCGGTGCAGCAGAAATGCAAGGACACATCAAAGACTTGCAAGTGGTTTGGAAGGCTGGATTACAGTTACATTGGCTAGCATTAGACTGGGATTTATTAGACTGTTTAGGTTAAAGTAGTAAGGTTATTTCATTTGTATTTTCTTGAAGCTAACGTAGTAAGGGTGATGGTAGTATTTATCAATCCTTTGGAATTCAAATGTTCTATACAAATCCATTGCTTCAAAAAACATTCAATCTGATGTGAATTCAGTTTTAAAAAATATTTAATCGCAGAGGAGCTCGGGTTCTTCTAATGGATCAGAGTTAAGCGCATGAACCGTTGCTTAGAATATCGTTTTTTTCACGTCACGCCTGCAAAATGAACGCGGAGGTTCAACATGAAACGAAAATATATGAACAGTGACAAGGCACAACGACAAGAGCCCGTGTTAATAACCTTGATCAGTGAAGTGGGTGGTGGCACAAATCTGCAAAGCAAGCAAGCTCACGTTCTACAATATAAAGCGTAGTCAAAGACTCGGGCAGTGCCGGAGTCGCCACTGCCTACACTTGATTTAAATGCTTTTGCACAAGGATTTTTCCCCGCAAAAACACGTATTGATGTTGATTGATTTGTCCACACTCGGCACTCCACAGTCCATTTCGATTAACAAGTAAGCGGCAACTCAAATTAAAAATGCACCGTGACCTTAATCCACAGTAGAATGAACACTGGGATTTCGCTACGTTGCCAGGTTGCCGTGCTCTTTATCGCGCAGCATGGGCGATTGTGAAGCACAGTAGCTGTCTGACCTCTGACTTCTGGTCATACTTCTCCTCGTATTGCTTTGCAACGCTTTGATCCAATTAATTGAAGACCACACAGTTGTTTCGCTTGGTCTTCTACGTATATTAGTAAACTTCCACGTTAAACGTACAAATGAGTTTCATTAAAAAAGGGCTCCTAGAGAAATATTGCCAGGGGTTGCGAAGACTGACACTGGGTCCTCTTTTTTTCGGGCCCTCGTCGAAATTTGTATAGCTTGTTGGTATAGTGATCAGAATGAGCTGTCATGCTGAGGTTTACAAATAGATTAATTGCTATATTGGCAGTTGGCTCACACTAATAATTTCAGCCTTGATTACAAAAAAACTGTTCATGCGTACTTTAAGGTTCCAGGGCCTCTGCACCTGCCGGGCCGGGTACGATAAAACTCTCGTAGGTGCTGCTTAAAACGAAGAAATATTACCTAAAACGTACAAATGAGTTTCAGTTTTTTCGTCGTACAATTCCAATCACAGTCGCTTTGAAGTTGAACTGTAGTATTTTTTGTAACAGTAATTCATGTTGAGTTGCGCCGTTCTACCGCAAGTTTTTTGCATTAGAAAATCCATCTTGACTAATCCTTTAGACGATACAAGTTTCTTGTATCTAACTGAAGGCAGGGTAGTGTGAAGTGCTTAGATAATAAATAGAAAAGTGAATGCTCCAAAGTGTTTAAGCTAAAAATTTAACTGATATGTTTCACTTTTTTTCTTGGCTGGTAGTTCGTGGATTTTGATCTATATAAATAAGAGTTTACTTGTGACATGTTTATTTGACCATCCAAGGAAAACGATAGCTACACAAATGCGTTCAACAGAGCTGAAGCTTGGCAGGGTTCGAAAAAAGTTGTGTCAATGACATTTGAGACAGTATGCCCGAGCGCGTTTTTCAACCGTGTTGCGCAATATGTGCACATGCACACCGATGGGATGCACCCATTTTTTAACTTTACTTGTTTGATGATATCGTTAACAAGGTATCTGCTTTAATCAATTGTCAGCTTTCTCTAATAAGTTGAATTGTGGTTATTTTTGACGAGTATTTTTTTCTCGCAAAATTAAGACTGCCCCTGCTTGATCATATTTTGCAAGTGAGAGATGAACGTGTATGTGCATCGTTTTAAAACAGGTTTCCGTATTCTTAAAAAGTGCAAGTAGGTTTTATGAACTCATCTGAAAAGAATTATCACTCTAAGTAAGTAATACGGCTGAGGGTCGGAGTCGGTCCGGAGTCGGAGTTGGAGTCGGATAATCAAAATTGCCCGGAGTCCAAGTCGGAGTTGGAGTCGGATGATGAGACTTCCGACTCCACAGCCCTGGTACCAACAGACTTTATATAGTAGTGTAACTGGTACATATGCGTATCAACAGACATTATATGTTGAGCATGATGGTACCTATTTGTACCACCAGACCTCAACAAACACATGGTATAGGTACCAGGCCCGTTTCTTCCCCAAACCCTACTTTTTCAAATTTTGAATAAAACTTTCTTAAAAATGACACAGAAAACAGCTGTTTGGTGGTTGTGACAAAAAAATCGACTTGAAAGGGTTAAAACTAAGCACAACCCTTTGTCCGTTGTTGTGTCATCATTGTTGTAACGTACTGACCGATATTGACCTTGTGGCATTCGTTCCGACCTAAGGGCAACTGGAATATTCAAAACAGAGTTTACTTGAATTTTGGATAAAAACAAGACATGAATACCCAGCCATTTCTGAAGTAGCCTTCATAAATTCTTGCCCTTTTGTACAACATAGTTGTGTGAAGCGGCATTCTCAAAATTGACAATCATCCAATCTAAAAAACGATCCTTTGAAAAATGTTGAGAATGTTCTTCATCCTGCGTTCTCTACGAATGGATGATTTGTGAAAAAATCATCAACTGCATTCATTCGGTTAGTTGTGCTTGATAACTTTAGAAAACTACAATGTTTTTTGTTAATTTTTTATTCGCTTAGCTGTTTCCAATACCGGGTTCCTTCACTACTTAATAGTTATTTTCATGGAGTGTGTGCACTTATATGATTTCGGCATAGAAGAAATGCCAATTGAGATTTGCAATGAGATGTTTACACGTAACATGTAACTCTAGGCTAGCTACCTATTCATGGGGTCGCACGGACAAATCTTTTTTGAAGCGGGTCGCAGAACAAAAGAATTTGAGAAACCTCGCTCTAGAACAGGGGTGCACAACCTTTTCGTTATTGCCAGCATCATTACGTTTATTTTTATTAATTACGACCGCCAATTTTTTTACTGACAATACTACGAAAATTGAAAAAGTATCCAAACTGCTGCAAAAATAATACAAATCTAAAAAAAGCAACGGAGCTCATTTCATCGCTTCGTGAACATCTAACTGGTTTGCGAAAATCTCTCTTGAGTGAGCAGCAGGAAGACCGAAAGTTGGCGAATTCCGCAACGAATGCAATATTTCATCTCCGGGACTTTTAACGAAAACGCATAAAGAAACCTTGGCGGTTATATGAATTTTTCGTAATGGAAGAAAAACTGGAGAAAGATCTGGCTTGCGTCCAGTCCACACCAGCATCTTCTATTCAATCTTGGACTTCAATGGTTCAATGGTTTATTGTTTCATATGACTCAGCCAACAAGCAGAAGCACTACAAGAAATCATTGCACTAAGGCAGGGTTTTTTTAAGGCGTTTTAGGGACCCGATTCGGGTCCCTAGAAATTCAAATCGGGTCCCTGAAATCAGAGAAAATTATCATCGGGTCCCTAAAACCAGAAAAAATCGGGTCCCTAGAATTAGAGAAATCGGGTCCCTGCTGATCCAAATCGGGTTCCTAACATTTTCCTTCAAAAAAACCTGCACTAAGGTAAGCAAAAGCAATTATTAGTGCACATCAGAGCAAGTGAAAATGCAATGTCGCAATAGCTAATCGGTGTAAACAAAGAGGGGTGTGTCATATAGGATTGGTGAAGGCCCAAGGCGGCCATCTAGTCAACCAACCCTGTTTATTAGTTTTTGAGAAGCGTTGAGAAACAACATTTGGGAATCAAATAGCAACAGTTAGGAAAACAAAAATAACACAGAACATGGTGAAGAAAAAGTACAGATGAAAGCGCATGCCTATATACAAAGACAAGTGGATCAAATTTAATTGAAGGAATTTGGTGCGGTTAATAATATGTTTACACAAAATATGAAAATAGAAAGTAAAGAATTAACACAAAACTAATTAATGAGGTACAAAAGAAAAAAACAAAGCAAAATAAAAAAGTACGGGGTGCACTTTCATGACGAACAGAATGGGATGTGCACAGGAAAGAAAAAATATGAAAAAGTAAATATGTATAAAATATACAGAATTACAAAATACTAGAATTCACAGGATCTTGTTCCGGATAGGTGAAATGTTGTTAGGTTTCATAATTGTGTATATTTTTCATATAGGAAGTGTTTCTTCAGTTTCCATTTAAAGGTAAATGTGGTTGAATACTTAATATCGTTTGGTGTTGAAGACCACACTTTTGGGCCAACATGGGCCAACAAAGGTAAGGGAACATTTTCCTGAGGAAGAGTTAACTCTAGGTAAAAATACAGTAGGTTTTGAGACAGTTGTTTTTGGAAAGACTCTGTTGCTATGTTTACAGTGATTTCATCCCTGAGCCGGCGGTCGGACATTTCTGCTACGGCACCTCTTGGAAGACGTCGGTATTGCATACTCAGTGAAAAAGTCACGTTTCGCAGCACGACATACCTCTGGTGAAACAACTGTCGTTGAAAGAGTCTCAACAACCGACACCGCTCAAGCAATTCCTTTCGTTCTAAAGTCCTGACAAGGCGACGTTGGAGTGTTTGTGCAAACTTGCATACGCTACTGGAGATGGAGTTGAAAATGCCATTATTGTGTGCTTTTATGAATCAGCGTACTTGGAAACAACGGAGATAAATATTTGTTAAATTTGAGCGTGGTACTCTGCGTCCAGAAAATAATGTTTGGCTTCATACGAAGGTAACTCAGACACAAAGCTATCTAAGAAATTCAAATACACGGGCAGAACAATTAGTTTCGTTGAAAGGGTTAACGAATCGTGGCGTTATTGGATTCATACAGGGGTCAGTAAAGTGTGGAAGAAGGGAAGAGTGATAAAATTTTACGAAAACAGCATAACGTCATTTGCGCACGACCCTCAGGCGTTGAACTTTCCTTTTGAACGTTTTATCAATGACACGCATTATCTTCGGAGTCGTCATAACCATGCGTTCTTGGTAAGTCCTTGTTTCAGTCATTGGTGGTGAATTTGGAGTGAGGTACTTGCCTCGGCCACCCTTTTTTTAATTGCCGTGGGGTCCCTCCTTTCAGTGTCGATTAAAATGTAATGTACTGTACGTTTTCTTGCCAATTCTGCTTCATAGCAATTGATGCCTCAAATTCATTCAGGCTTCAACATATTATCACTAATGTACTACCTTACATTATAGAACTCCACAACAGATCTGCAACAACTTTCGGTGCCAAAGTACGTCGTTCTTTAAGTATAAAGTGCTAAAGTACGTTGATCTGTGTTCAAGAACTTCTAGCCGTGTATTGCCATGGTAGCCCTCTCCTCTTGGTAAGAACGTAAGATTAACGTGTCGAGTTCCCAAAGTCGAAAGTGGTTTTTGAGGCAAAATCGATTTAAAACTTGGCATGCATGGGTAGGCAAGGTTGTGTTCACCAGCAGATTGTTGTAGAAAGACCTGAGTGCTACAGTCAACTTACTGGCAGGAAATTACTGTGCAGGTTAATCGGCTACTATGCATACCAGCAGTTTAAAATAGAAGGGTATGCAATATTATATCATGCGACATAAGTTTCATATTTGCTGTGATTTTTCAAGTAGCTTGAGTGCCTACTTTTAAAGACTCCCTTGGAATTTTTTCCTCGTACCCCCGAGTTCCTGGGTCCACCACTGTGTTCAATGCCTTGACTTCACAAAGCAAGAAGCTTAGGTACTAAAGTTCAGGACTAAGCATACAACAACACTGACGACTAGAATCAAGAGCTGTTCAACGTCTTCTGTCAATTCAGACATTCCTATCCGATGCGGTGGCAGAGGAAACTGGAAGAAAGTGGTTCGGCAGTTGATCTACACGATGTCCTGGCGTAAATCTCAATCTCAAAAGATTTTACGCCAGCTGAATTTTGAAGATACATGCAAATTTTATCATAGCGCGAAATGAACAATCTCAAAAGATTTTATCTACGTTAAATTTTGAAAATACTGCCAAATTTTGGCATGGTGAGAAATTAACATCATAAAATAGCTTCAAATCCTTATTGCAGATCTTACAATTAAACAAAAACATTTGCTAAGTAGTGAAATATTCGGTTTGAAGATGTCGACAAGTCTTTTTTCCGGAAATGACCATCATAAAATTTGACCACAGCGAAACATGAAATTAATCGTGAATAGCTTCCATATTAATAGACCGAAAAATCGTTACAAAAATTCGGCTTCACAAAAATTGGGAGTTGAGCAATTACGGTACAAAATGGTATTAAAGTGTCGGAATAAATCTGAAACATTAAAAAGTAACAACGAACGTGATTTCACTTCTTCGCTAAATTATTAACAGAAGCTTTCGTTGCTTTTATTGAAGGTGTTTTGGAATTCTCACAAAATTAACACTGTGAAAGCAATTCCATCACCAACATGGATTTATTAAATACTGAAAAGCTGCATACATATAAATATCATATCAAACATAAATTGAAAGCAACGCCGTTAAAAACGTTGGTAATCTTTGCAATGTTAAGCTTCCTGGCGTAGGTGATATCTACAATTTCGGAACTGCACAAATGCAAGCACTCCACCAACAGTGCTGAAACCTTCACGTGAACTATTGAGTAGCTTGCCGCCGTTTACAGGTATTGGCAGAAAGAAGTATAATGTCAAATAAATTGTTATGTTTTTTTTTGTGTTGGATTGTGAGGTTAGGCAATGCGTGAGTATCAATGACTAACGCCGAAAGGGGGGCGACTGAAAAAGTTTAAGAACCTGTGGTTCACAAGAATTGATCCTTTAGGGCGAAGGCTGCTTCGCGACAACTACTCGATTTCATCCTGATACCAACTGCAGTGCAACATCGTGAAACCACTCCATAGTTCGATAATAGGAACGTTTATTCTTATATTTTTAGTCATATCACTTGGGCAGTGAACAACAATCGTTGCATGGTAAGAAATTACACTGCTTATAAGTTTCTGTCGAAGTACAAAAGACCAATAGAAAAGTATGACCACCGTCAGCAAGGAACTTTCTTTGCGTATGGAAGAAAAAACATCTTTCTCGGGCCATGCCTCACTGAAGGGCAACCTCAAGGTCTTCTACAGTTTGGACTGGAAGCTTGCAAGTGAAATTCTCACAAACGAAAACACGTGGCTCCTCACTATCAGCCCCTTGCGGTGAGATCAGTCCTGAAAGTCTTTCTTCCAGGTGGCGGTAGAGGAAACTGTCGCTTGAAGTAATGGACGGAGGAATAACGACCTTGCAAAAATGTAAGATTCAGTAAACTTTACAAAAAAGTACTACATCGTTATTACCTTTACAGCGTTGTAAAACGACCCAACCAGCGTAAACCGCAGTTACTAAGGTTGGAAGACAAGCACCAGCCCTTTGCAAGTGACTCACGTTGTATTAAGATTCACTCACCTTGAAAGGAAGAAACTTGGAGTCGACACACTTCATAAGGTTTTGAGTAAGTTCGTTTTTCGCATCGCCTCGCACTATTATCTGGAGAAATTACACGAAAATCTAGAAAATGGCCACAAAAGAAGATTGCGTGGCAGAACAAACAGCGTCGGGCAGAGCTGCAAGGAAAACTGGTGGAATTAATTACTGGAGAACAAAAAGGCGATCGTTTCTAAGCAACAGATCACCCGTTGACGTCGTTTCACATTAAAGTTACTTCATAGCTAATTCCAAACAACCTGCTTGTGTCCATTCCATATCCACAGCAGGCACGAGGCCATTTCGGGCAGCGCGTACGGGACTGTGGAAAGGCGGTTTGAGAAAGCCTTGACGAGCTTGTGCACCTGTTCGTCCAGTGCCGGTCGATTCAGGTAAGCGGCCAGTCTGAGCAGGTTGGAGGCTGACACTGAATTGGCGCTGGGTTCGGCGCCATCTTGGTCTACAATGTAGCGAAAAATCCGTTTTGTCGTCAACTGAAATTAATCCCACACGCGAACGAACTTACACACAGGCGTACGGGCGTCTTGTTTTTTCTGGGGGGGGGAGGGGTGGATAAATTTTCGATTTGCCCGAATTGTTTGCCACTAAAATACAATCTTCAATCAAGTCTTTCTGTCCGCTGGCGATATACACACACAACGTGGAATTTTACGGAAATACTTAACAGAAAAACTTGCCCAAAAATATCGCGCACTTTTGCTCGAATTTTTTTGAATCTTGACAGGCTTCCCCCTCACCTCGTACGCCTATGAACTTGCAGCAAAGCATTCATAAAAATCGTTTCTAAGTTGGTCTTCGCAAACAAAAACAGCGAAGTACTCTTTGGAATCGAAGCGGAGCCGACTTGTGGAATTGCCATTCTCAGCATTTCATTTTCTTGTTTATGACATAGTTTGCAAAGTTGGATCAAAATAACCACCAATATAAAACAATGTGAGCCTATATGCGGCTTATTTCCGATATCTCGATTCAACATCCTTTGGGCGCGTTCGCAAGGAAAACTGTCGAAAAAACACGCGGTTGATCGAAGGGCTCGTGAATCCAATAGGCAAAAGATGATAAATGTCCCACCTTCCTTCATACGGAGCAGTATGGATGAATCTTGTGCAGTGATGGTGAAGAAACCACCGTTCACTTCATCCCAAAACAGTTCGGTCTGTTTGTCCTGTAAATAGATCGTTTCGCTGAACGTCAGTCGAGACGTGAGCGTTTTAACGTGAACACCCACAACACGTTTCAGAATTGCTCGAGACGTCGTTACGCTGCAGCCACGTAAGACCAGCGACAGGTCTGATCATGCTTTTCAATTATAAATACAATGGTTATGCAAATTTCAATTCTCGGAGGTATCCATGGGCGAAGCCTTGATCTTCCTTGATTTTGAAATTTTACGTTTTTCTAATAAATTTTAAGCAAAAAAGGTTGTTTTCTAGTTTTCGGGTGGGTAAAATGAAATTTCACCTTTTTTGGCACTCCTGGAAAAATTCACCATTGCCCCCCCCTGGCAAAATCCTTCCGACGCCCATGCTCGGGGGGTTTTACAATTTGCAATCATCTTTCATGACGACCAGAAGAACAGAGAGAAGGCAGGTGAAAGTGGAAATCAGGAAAATTGTTCTGAGTCAAGAGGACGCTTTGAATCGATTAAAGTGGAAAGAATACTGAAATTAATTGGAAGGTCACTAGGTTGATCCGATCACCTCCGTATCGCGGAAAATACCGCATTTGAAAAGTGGACTACTACTGTGTACTACTTTCACGATTGACTGTCAATAGATGAGGCAAGACTGGATAATAAAAAAAATAAATAAATGAACAGATCAATGTTACTGCACAGCTACTTTGATACCACAACAGATACCTTACGCCCACACATGTCAGACATCAAAGGAGACACAGGAGGGGTCGGCATCCTTCCGTGGACAGTACCGTGCTCGCTCTGACGTTGCGTCATGCAGCAATGGTTCAGTGCCGTCCAATCACAATCAACCAACCTGCAGTTGCTCCGCCCACTCCAGCCACGCGTCGTCGTGACTGGCCTCGAAAAGGTCGATCAGGGCCCGAATCATGTACGCGTAGTCCGCATCGAAGCCGGCAATGGGATCTCGCCTGAGGAGTTGAGGTGCGTGAGAGTTACTTTCAATAACAGGTAAAAATGAGACCGAATGCAAAAGTAGCATTGGGCAGTACGAAAAGAAAATCTCTGGTCTCGAGCTTCAAGCGTAATTTTACGCTGGGCATAGGACAGCGGCACACAACCTGCGGGCGTGCACATGTAATTTTGTGTATGAGGTTATGGCGGCCATGCATTAACAAAGAGTCTTTGTCTAGTGTGTGTGCGGATACTTAGTAATAAGACGGCCAACCAGACGTTTGGAATTGTGCTTGAATGAATTCATTTAAATGTTTGACATTTCATTGTACTCGTTTGCACGAGTAAAAGGGATATTATCGGATAAATCCTATTATTAAACATAATTCATAAAAATAAGCGCAATGCGACCGGCCATAACGAAAAGGTTGTGCACCCCTGATATACAGTAACAAACTATTTTGAAACCGGCGATCGATATAAGTCTAGACGTCTACGTATCCGGTTATTTAAGCAATGCAAAGCAAGATGGGTTCGCGCATACACACGTGTATAGATTTGCAGTGAAAGCAAGCGGCCAGTGTCGTGGACTGGTGTCTACTTCTACGGCCAATCCAGTGACAACTTACAATAAGCCTGACATTTACAGGTATTATCATAAATTTAAGACCATCTTCGAAAAACGAGCATTTATGTTTTGTTGCTATTGTCCAAAAGGCATTTTCAACAAAGCTTAAAAAATCGCCGCAAAGCGATCATAAAATTTAAAGTTATGACAAAAATGTGTTTTTTTCAAAATTTTTGACAAACGGTTACTTTCCTGATGATGCATGTTCAACGAACGTGAACAACTACCTGAGCATCTGCAGCGAAAGACTTACTAAGAGACAATCATCTTCCGCAAGTCTTTAATGGCGGCATGCGCGAACTTGCACATCAATGCGAAGTTAAAGAAAACCAAGAGAAACATCTCTTGACGTAACATTCCCGGCAATCCTGTTATTACCTTTTTTGCAGGTTGCGATATTTAAGGTCACTGCAATCGGATCAAAAGCCAACCAGTTGGAATTTACTGTTTGTGGTGATCAACGCGTCGACAGGGCAAGGTCGGATTACAGTATGGTGAAGAAACAAACTCTGGAGTCCGATTGTTTGGTCGACGATCTATCACCGGACCGTTATTTCTACGACTAATACTGGAGTGCCCATAACTGAACGGGAGCATATTTGACTGGGAGGTCAAAACGGTTTGCCAAAAATTTCAGTTTTTCATTGATAGCAACAGTTTCCCGAAACTCTTCTTTCGGCAAAAATGTAAGAACGACAAGAAAGCAAACGCAACTGACTAAAAAATTTACGCTTCTGACACTTTCTGCGATTCAAAAAACTTCCCTTATAGAAATTTTCAACAAAATTTGCCTTGCTTTTACCAAGTCGAGGCCGATTTTTCGCTACTTTTGAACAGAAGGAAGGCAATTATTTTCCTGCTCCCCGCCTAGCACGGCTGTGGGGGTGTACGTACGACGCATGCGCGTTTAAAGAGAATGCATAAGGCGTAAGTATCTAAACAGCCACCCTGGCAGGGCTAGCGCAAAGCACATGACGATTTCGTAAAATTTGATCCTGCCTCGTTTTTGCCAGGTATTGACGGCCAAGAAAAAAACAAGGACTTCGATGACATCATGCAGAGTGCGTCATCACGTCGTGGCAGTTCCGGTTTTGGTTACAAAAACCAAAACTTACAATTTCCAGTGTACAGGCTTGGAAGCCCTTAACAGATTTTCAGTGTCTTGGAAACCACCGAAATCGCTACCGCCGGCGCAGTGTTGCGAAGCACAAGTAAGCACTGAAACACGCGGAATAATACGTTAAATTCCAAATGAACTTTCGTCAGAGCTGAAGATGCTTGCTCTGTAAGCGCAATACAAGTATATATTCTGCCAAGACCTTACGTGTGATCTACCGAGCCGTTCTTTCCGCAGTAACAACTGCGTAACAGGATTTTGTTTGTTGCGTCATAAAGGTGCTGTCGGACGAAACGCGTGGCTTTGCAAGCGACGTCGACGTATTTCGTTTCTCCAGTGGCGCAAGCGGCTCTTGCCAACCCGGAAATCATTAAACCTGTAAATATGTGGTGTGATGCAGTGAAACAGTCTTTAAATCAATGCAGACACCTGACAGCAATGCCGAACTTACAAGTGAACGGTGGATTCACCACCGGCAGTTGCTTTGCGGCTAAGGTCGGTCACTTTTCTCACGGGTCTAAGCCGCAGCGCCCCCACTGCTGTTTCTTCTTATACGCATGGGCGTCGTAAGATTTTTTTCCAGGGGGGAGGCAACAGTGGATTGTGGGTTTCTAGGACCCCTTTGGATTTTTTCCAGGGGGGAACCAATGCTGAAATTTCATTTTGCCAACTCCGAAGATAAGAGAAAATATTCTTCTACTAAAACGTCAATGGCAAAATAACAAATTTTAAAACCGAGAGGGGGCAAGCCGCCACCCTGCCTCCCTTCCGACGTCCTTGCCTATATGGGACGTTGTTAAAACGTTTTCCAGCGTTCTTCTGAACGTAAGTCCACTGAAGGCAATCCCGCAGATAGATGAACAGAAGCCTGACGATGGTTGTATGAGGGAATTTTTTTCAAAACGACTAATTAGTTACAGCGCGAAGAACAGCAAGCCTTGGTTGTTCAATGCGAATGAGATCGGCCGAAAACGGTTTAAAATCGGTACACCACGTTTCTGCTCTATATCAGTGGTTCTCAACCTTTACAGTGATGTGCCGTTTGGGCTGTGTTTTTTCTATGAGTGCCTCTTGACTGTAACCATTATGAGCGCAATAATTCGGAATATAATTATTGTACTTTTCCGTTAAAATCTGATTGTCAAGACACTTTAAAAAATCCGTGCGTCCCTTGGAGCAGCGCTCTTCAACCGGTGTGCACGGTGCACCGCAATATGCGTGGGGTGTACCGCTACGAAAGGGTTCACAAAGGTGCATCATAACCTTGTCACACGAAACAGACGGGTTAATAACATGCAATAGCAAAAAAGCCATTAAACATTATTTCCTCGATTTTGTTGTGTTTATGTAATATTGTAGTATAACAGTCTCTTTGCAGGATGATTTTCATATCGCTTTTCACCTCGGCATAACTTTTAAGTAAATAGGGTGCATGAGTGCGTCAAAACATCTTTAAGGGCGCACCATAACAAAAAAAGGTTGAAGAGCATTGCCTTGGAGAACCTCTGCGTACCCGAAGGGTACCCCATTTGGGAACCACTGCTGTAAATGACCGCTTCAATCAACAGGCTTTCGTTTCAACCCGAGACTACCATCACACACAAGCACATGAAGACGACGTTCTCGCATCATCACTATGACGTTCTCGCTTCAATCACTATGACGTCCTGGCACCATCGCTATTTTAACGTAAGGATAAGAGACAGGAGTTGCAGACACTTTTGCGTCTTGCCGCGCACTTTGCTGGACCTGAGGTTACCTGGGAATTTTGTTTTTTTGCCGTGATGAGTTCCAACACTCGTTTGAAGCAAAAACACAGGATTCAGGCTCACCGTTCCAAGCAGTGATCATCTTATCGTCCAAATGAGGTCTGGGTCGTTTGTTCCTCTCAGCCAATAACTTGACCCTGGCGGTTTCCAACCCAGTCATGACCTCATCGTAGGTGAGGCCCAGCTTGTCCCCGACCGCCGACACGGGCGCGCGTGAAATCAACACGTTCTTGCCACGAAGCTCGCCGTGTGGGTCCTGAGGTGAAAAGTTAACTGAGCTGAGATTTATATCAAAATTTCGGGCACATGTTGAAACTGAAGACACAACTTAAGGGCATACGCGTCATTTCTTGAACTCCATCAATAAAAAAAGAAAAACATTACACCATGACGTTTCAACTTTCGGGGTGTTGACAGTGGTGTAACTGACGGGGACAGGGGTGCTAACCGATAAGCTAGATGTAAAACTCGGGCCAGGTTAAGCTAAAGAGGACCCGGTGTCCTCTCTTCAGTTAAGTTTTCCCCCTGGCTCAAACCTCTAGTTACGCGACTGGGTTTCTGCAACAAACGCTTGAGCGAGTTGTCTGCGTCGACGGCCAACAGGTACCGGATTGTATTGCTGCAAAAGTGTGATGCAGTTCCGAAAGAGTTTACGGTTTTTCCGAAATGTGCAACTCCGCTTGCAAAATAGGCTTGCGGTTCCTGCCCCAAGAAACTTACCAGATGTGTGAAAGATTCGGCCGGAACTGTTTTCCTTTATCTTTCCCTGATGAACGGTGCGTCTTTTTTTTCAAATTAAGTGACGCATTACACGTTGATAGCAAGGTTGGAAAACGTTTTGTTTTATCAGGGAAGGATTTGAAGGCTAAACAAGCATTTTCTTGGCGTCTCGCTAAGCACATCTGCTTCTGGGTATTAACATGCAGTGCACTTTTTTGATAAAGTTGACAGACATGACAGCGAGGTAATTTTTAACTTATCAATCATTCCCTTGACATGTGATGACTTTTTTTGATCGCGTTTCCTGCGAGACATACTATTTTATTGACGTAGAAATACAGTTATTGATGAACAAACACTGTTATTGACAAACAAAGACTGTTTCAAGCCTGAAGGACTTTAGCTAGTTGTTGCGGCCGACAATAATATTTTTCATGATGTACACAGTGAATCCACGGCCTCGGGAATGGCGTGGCACAAACCAACTTTTGGCAACCTTTTCAACAACGCGCTGCTGGGAAAAAAGTTACTCGTGAGTAACTTTCACGTGAACGTGAACTTGAAGAATCCTTCCACGCGTTGTTTTCAGTAATATAAAAAAAAGAAATAGGAAAAAGGACAATAAAGGCAAAGCGAAAAAGGGACCAACGTCCGCCCGCTGAGCTCACCTGATCAAAGCCAACGTTGCCGCTCGCTTTCACGTCATAATAGTCGCATACCAGTTGTGACAGCTTGACTTTGTTGATGTTATTTTCTCCAAGAATACCCTCAATCTGAAAAAAAACATTCGTGCATTCGCCAATTAGCCAGTGACTGAAATACAGGGCGTGCTCAACCAAGCCACAAATTGCCACGTCCAGAAGCTGCATGTCTACAGTAAACTCGGTTGCACTTTTTAATGCTAACAACCCAAGGGCTGATCCAGGGGAGGGCGATATCCCCCCTAAAACCTACACCTACGAAAGTAGTTTTATTCACCATAATTTTATACAGCTCAGAAAAAACATTCGCGATTAAAGGCCATTCTGTCGACAATTGTTTTGTCACAGCAGTGTTGTGAAGTATACTTTCTTACAGCAGCGAAGCCGTTATGAGACTTGACTACCAAATATTACTGAAATTGCGCCCCCAAAAAATTACTGGGTGGATCCGCCCCTGTAACAACCGCAATACGAACAGCGACAACTTTGGTGAAAGACGAGCGGGGACTTTCATCGATGAGCAGCAACATGCAGTGAAACGCATCTCCGTTAACAGTTTTAGGCCTTACGAGGGTGGCAACCGCTCTCCAAACACATTCAACAGCTGCGTTTTGTTGAGCAAACATGAGATGTGCTCCGCAGAATTTCGCAGCGTGTTTTTGAATCAAAACAAAGTAGCTGAGCAATGATAAAATTTAACAGGATTTTCTCAAAATTTGGAAAAAATACGTGGATGACTGTTTACGAGTCGTTCGAACTTCTCAAGGAAAAGAACAACGCTTTCAAAAGAGTTGTCAGTTTTGGGCCAAAATGACATATCTTTCTGAGTTAAATTGATATTTTTTAAAGTAAAAATTTTATGGTGGGCAAAACTGCTTCTGAGCAGAAAAAAAACGTGTTGTTGGGAGAAAATCGCGTGCGCCTCGTGTCGTTTGGATTGGGTGTGGAATGGGCGTGGCGAAAACAGCGCTTTACCTAAAAATATCCGCACAGGAAATGACAAAACAAACCATCCCCGGTTAAGCGTTTCATCGCAATTACCCATTTGCAAGCAGCACAGCTTCGTTTTAGGCCCAGTACAATCAGTCTGGCGGGTCAGCTGATCGTCGCTGGTCACAACTTGCTTCGAAGTTTGAACTGTACTTGGGCGTCGCTGATTTTGCAATAAAGGTCGCATTTGGGGTTTTGCTGAAGGTGGTTTTAGTCTAAAGCATGGGTTCCCAGCTTGGGGTTTATGTACGCATAGGGGTACATTTGACTATCTGAAGGCGTACATATATTGTACAGTCGCAACAAATTAGCTTTGAGAGATAAAAATGGAGTCTGTTTTCATTTCAGTAGATTTTGGTTGTTTTGCTCAGCCTATTTATCACAAGAAATTTCAGGGGTTCATGCTCATCTGTCGAAATGCTGAAGGGGTGCATGGTCGCAGAAAGTTGGGGACCCCTGGTCTAAACTAAACAAAGCCAGAAGTTGATCTACAAACGCGATTTTCAAAGACAAGGTAGTTAACATTTTAGAGCAGGTTTCTTAAGCAGCGCGGAATAGGGTAAAAAATGTCTTAGTTTTTCAGGAAAATTTACTAAAATGGTGAAAAAGCTCATAGCATAATAAATCAAGGCTTGAAACTGCATAAATTTTGTGCCAATAACATCAACTCAAGGATGCACGAAAAGAAAATTCAAACTTTTCAATGAAAAATTTTGTTTGGATCCACATATTAGTTTGAATCGAATGCTTTGTAATGCGCTCGCTCTCAAGCAGAAACTACGAAATTTCTATTGCTGGATTTGCTGGATAAAGTCATACACCAATTGCTTCAGAGGACATTTTCAATTAAGAATCAGATATTCCAACATTCTTCAAGGCCAACAAGGCAAAGTTCGGGGAAATCCATTCTAGTTGCATTTTCGTAATCCGTTGCACGCTGATGGTGCCTAAAGTTCAATTAAAGATCTTCGCCCTAGGTTATCACGTCACAACTAATATACAACCACAACGTTTGCTTACAGTGATCACATGGCATCTTTGGCACCATTTCCTTACTAAAGAGACAAATAGTGAGTGCGATAAGGTGCTTGGCAAACTCTTCGCTAAATCACCAATAGATTGATGTAACACTTCATTACAAAGTTTCCTGTGGTAACGCGACAATGCTTCTAGACTTCTTTTATGTGAAAAGGATTTTTGATAAGAATGCCCTTAAAACTTTTGCAAGGAGCCTTTAAAACGACACCAATGCGGCTGGTTACGTATTCAGGATTATTGCGACAAATACAAAGGTACCCGTGAAAATCGCCACGTACAGTATTGTAACTTCCACGTCAAGAATCACTACATATTTGATATCATGCTTTAAGAAGCAATATCGCTTCATCACCTCCTTTTGAGTCCACACATAAAACGCTCCCTCTTTCTTTGCACTGGCACCCTGCGTCTCTAAAGAATCGGCGTCTTCCGCACTGTAGAAACCACCTTCCTGCCGGAATACAAGAATCGTTATATATGAAGAAAAAATAAAGCACTTTGGTGGTACGTCAAGTCGCCTTGGTTAAGGACGACAATTATGCATTGGTTGCCCAGCAACGCATGAATATGCCAATAAGTTTTTTTTGTCTGAAGTAGTGCATAAAGTAGTTGATGTGACAGCATATGGGGGGTGGCCCAAAAATAAACATACAGTTATTAACTATATGGTTCGGGAGAAGAAGAAGCATTGAATGGCCACCACGCTCATCTGACGTAACACGGATATATTTCTGTTTGGAGGGTGTTGCAAAGAACAAGATGTAGATTCCCAAAGCAATAAATGAATTGAAAGATTACATTCAGCGCGCATTCAGAGAAATTGATGAAAATAAGCATTTGTGCCGCACTGTCCGTCAGAATGTTCTAGAAAGGTGTCGAGAATGCTGCAGTGTTGAAGGAGGACATTTTGAACACCTGAGATATTAAACAATTTCTGTTTAAATTAAGAATAAATAAATAAGATGATTAAAGTGAAGAGTTTTTGCATAAGAAACGTAACTCTATTTTTTGGCCCAATCCAATTTATTGACTGTATACCTATCAAAAGTTTGGGACATCCTGTATTAACATCAAATTTCATAGCTTTCGTCGTTAAAATCGGCGACTTATATATCACATCCAGCAAAATTGCGCCACACAAGAAGACTGGAGCGTTCCGGTAAGAATGGAACAGAACTCGGCATCTTACCGGATGCTGCAGGTCCCTGCAGACGTATTCGAGCATTTTGTCTAAGGTCCCTTTCAGCTTCGTGTCTTTCGTGATGGCGAAACAATCGGCGTACGCCACGGCGAGCTGACCTTGGTCGTACAGCATCTTCTCAAAGTGGGGAACGTGCCAGTGCTCGTCTGTGGAGTAGCGGTGAAAACCCTTAACAGAGAAGAGAACTGTTAGGGTTTTACAAGTGGATGGCAAGTTTACCATCAGGTTGAAGAAGATGTTTATGAGGCCATATGCCGGTGATGGAGTCAATTTTGATTAAATGTAATTAATTATAGTTTGATAAAGTAGTAAATAAATCGCATTTTTTTCCAAATCAACTAAGTGCAATTAAATCCATTGAGGGTGCATTAAACTTTTCCGTGTATCAGCAACAAGCTTGTCAGAGCAATGCCCACAGGTTTAAGGTGGGAAGACTAGGCTTTATGGATTAAGATTGAAGTGCCGGGGAACCTTCCCGTACAAATAGGAAACGTCTACCTGCTCTGCTCGCTGATGTTGATGAAATGCAATGAGGACTTCACGCCTGTTTTTTTATGCAAAGCTTAAGCTAGTTCTTGTTGAATCTGTCATCCGTCTGCAACGTTCTTGTGCAATTTTATGCGTCAATTCATGGAACGTATCTGCATGTCGACTGTTGAATTGTCTTCGCAACGAAAACGTTTACGCAAAACCAGGTTGAATTTACCAGAAAAATTCATTTCTGTCTGGGGTTATCAGCTTCTCACAACGCCAACTACCACCCTGTCGCTTAATGATCGGAGTTTCGCTTGTCAACTGTATGAGGTCGCTTTTGCCAGTAGGCAGTTGCTCTCATCAGCTTGGATGTACTGTACGTTTTATATTACTGTACTTGTTTTGATTCGACTGTGTTTTTATTGTCAGCTGCCCGGTTTTGTCGTTGCTGCTTTGCTTGTTTGAAGGCGGTGCATTATCTGCACTAGTTTTCTTAAATGGTTTGCCAGTGCGTTGCTGCCATGGGCGTCGGAACAATTTTTTCCAGGGGTGCCAAAGGTTCTGAAATTTTATTTTACTAACGCGGAACTAAGAAAACAACCATTTTCTGCTAAAAATTTAATAGGAAAATGTCAAATTTCAAAATTCAAGGGGTCAAGGCTTCCCCCTGCCCTTCCCCTCCCGACGCCCATGGTTACTGCTTGGTCTATAGATCCACGTATCTGCCCTTCAGGTCTCGTTGGTGGTAAATCTGAAGTTTAGATAATGATTGTGCATTTCATATCATGTTGCTTGCTGCTTAAAAACACCTACCACTTGCTAATTACAAGTGATAATCACCCCAAATTGAAATTAACATTAGTCGCAATCACAGCCTGCTCTTGAGTTTTGTGTAAACGCCTTTCTTGTGAAAAACAATGCACACGCGTTTAATTTCATGTTTTACTCGTTTTAACTGACATGAAATTCAGGACTCAAGTTATTGCAATTTAATTGAACTACGTGCGAAGTAGTGGTAATCCTAAATGAAACTTAGTGCCGACAAGTAACAGTAATTATTATGATGGAAAAAATGAAATGCCTTCCTCTTTAGTATATAACAGTTATCGCTAAGGATCTCGCAAAGGCGACGACACATGCTTTTTGTCGTTGTCATAAATCGACGTCTGCTTCGAAAAAAGAGAAATGAAATTTTGTTGAAAGATGGCAAAATGAAAGTAAACGGAATACACGTACGTTTACAGACCTCGCAATGAGTAACCTTAACTGTGATAGATTAAAGGTCACCACAACACTTGATGTAGCTCACGACTTCAAACTTTGCGATATTCAAATCTTTTGTGAAAACACCATATCCGACAGAATGTGGGATCATAAACGTGACAGCGACACATGCAACAAACGACTTGAGATTAAAATTCGAGATCTCGCGCATTGTTTAGTAACACTCTTTGCATGAAGAAAAGATATCTGCTCACGAAACCAATGTGATCGTGTATCCCTCCGTCACTCATTGCTTTCAACGTCTTGCAGACCATGTCCAACGATTTCTGACCAAGATCAGTTCCCGGATAACACGTGTAATAACGCAGCAAGAAGTTCAAATTCACTGAAAAGAATTCAGCAATCTACAATAAAGCGATCTGGCTATGACAGGTTTTATTACAGTGTTTTAGGGACCCAATTCAGGTCCCTAGAATCGCAGACAATCGGGTCCCCAGAATCAGAGAAATCGGGTCCCTACAGATCCATATCAAGTACCTAACATTTTCCTTAAAAAAAAACTGGGCTGTGATGTAAAAGGATAGCCATGTGCAGCTGGCCAAAAGTTTCAATTTCAACAGTTTTCTGAAATAGACTTTGTTCCGAATGCTACCGAAGTTGCAAACTACTTGATTAAAAATACATTTTTTTACCTTTTCGTGACGCGGTAAGACGAAGTACAACCGGCATGTGCGCGCGTCACGTGATACAAAAATACATCACGTGATACAAAAAATACATCACGTAATGTAAAAAATAAACGTTGTTCGGTCATGGCTTGAGAAAGGCAATGGCTGATGAGTGTAACGTTAAATGACACCCACACACAACGAAGTACAACTAACGCACATGTAGCACGAACAAGGAACACACGCACAGATGAAGGAACACGAGCACATATGTGGCGCTGCTAATAAACACACAAATAGACGACGGCAACACGTTTACTGTGGTAGTTAGCACTGCCCCATGACGCTGTGATATGGTCCAAATACACCTACTCATGAAACGTATGTGGGAGTGCGCATGTGCGTTGGATCAGGGGTTGTTTGGCCTCTCACCCCCACGGGGCTGGCAAGGATGGGCACACGTCACTGGAGCCAAAAATAGCTCAACTGAACGCAACACAATTAAAAATTTGAACGCAACAAAATTAAAAAACGGCATTACAGTTAATCACAGTTTCAAGAAATATCCGAAATTCTGGAGAAAAACATGGTGATTGCTGTTAATTTTCGAAAGGTATACAATTTTCACACATCTGGTTTCATTTGCTTGACCTCAACAAATAATTTGAGTTCATAAACCATCAATTTGTTACTATGACTGCGAAATGCGAGACGCTGGTCATCTCACAAAAGTTGTCCAGTCGGGTGCCATTCTTCAGTTTGATATAATTAATCCTTGCGTAAAGACTAAGATTTTTGGGTAGTCATATTCAAAATTGATTTTGATCGGTGGTTCCTTCGCATACAAGCAGGTTTGCAACACGTATTGAAATTTTGCTGAAGGATCCATACCAGAATACATGGTAGCTTTCCGCAGATAGCGACGTATAGTTTGGTCGGGTAAGTCCGTGGAAGCTTCTCGAAAACGAGTTTTGTCCAGGCAATTTTATTGGCAATTATGGTCTGGGTAACTGTTTAACTCCTGCATCAAGCAGCCGGCGGTATGAATTTGTCCCCATACTAGCAAATGTAGAATTTCGAGGATGTTCGCGACAACATGTCTAAATTTGGAGCGAAACATCACTCAATTTTTTGGCCGCTTTTCACATTCCACAACCCATCTCATTTGAATTTTCCTTCCTTTTTCTCTTCAGGTTTCCATGCACCCGAAATACGGGTGCCTGATCGTACCTTAAACGAACCACTTCTAACAACGTTTGCGTTTGATACAAGATCAACAACAGAAACCTAAACGCGTTTTCATATTTATTGCACGCTCAATTGTGTCTCGATGCGCGCTTTAACAAGTGCAGCGCTTCTTTTTTCAAAATCGCGGTTCTCGGCTTGGATTAACCGGTTTTAGAGACAAGGCAGAATTCCAAAACAGTAAAATATTTAAAAAATAATTCATTTTGGCGGCAATCGCAACTTTTTTCTTTGAACAGGATGATTACGCCAAAATAAAACGACGTAAAGTGATTCTGCAGAATATTTGCGCGTACTACGCTGCCCAAAAACTAACAGCAAACATACGCAAAGGAAATATTCAAACTTTTGTACCAGGTTGTGGGAACTTCGGGGCTTTCCCAAATCCAGCCAGTTCCTCATCAAAATTCTGAGCCATTTGCTCAGCGCACTTGTCGCAAGACGCCTTGGATGGGACTTCTGTTGATTCATCAATCTTGACTTCCACCGCTTTCTGTAAAACTAGGGTCAGGAATTTTTGGCGCCAAACACGAAATTAAACAATGAGAACTTCAGCAGTGTTTAATCCAAACCACTTGATAAGACAGGGATTCCCAACCTGGGGCACATTTGCTTATCTGAAAAAAAATATTAATGTATTCTTTATTTGCAAACGTTTATACATATATCAATGTATACTATTTTCAAAGATCACTATATTCTACCTTTATGGTTGTAAAAATTTAGAAGTTTTATTAAAAATTCAGTGGGTTTTTGTTATTTTCCTCAGCCGTTTTGTCACAAGAAATTTTAGAGGTGTATGCTCATCTCTTTAAATGCTGAAGGGGTACATGGTCAGGGAAAGGTTGGGAACCCCTGTGCTAAAAGGTTCTCATATATGGACTAGGGAAGAAACTCCATGCTACAGTTTCATGTCATGGTTCTACTGTTAAACTGAGTCAGATTTTAAGCCATCCAGCAAGTAGAATAGCGGCAGGAGAGTACTCCATTGCAAAAGTAATATCCCAAGCATACTTACGTTTTACTGCACAACCGAGAGAAGAGCCAAAATACACACGCATTTGGAAACAAGTACATACCTGAATAGCATCCATGATTTTGTCTGCACTGGAAGTACAGTTTTCTTTTTCTTCTTTCCACTGCAATTAACAGCAATAGCCATGGCATGACTTATCCTTACAATCAAACGATTGCAGCCTATCTCAAGGTTAAATAGCAAGCCAACAAAGACCAACTGCAATGATGTTTAACTGTTTAAAGTTAACAAAGACAAATACTAGCAAGTTCTAGATTAGGGCTAGAACTAGTAACTTCAAGTACATTATATTTCAGGAAGACTTGAAGATGCTTGTTAAGCAGGCAAAATATGTAGTTTGCAATACCATGTCGTGTCAGATTCTTCGTTATGAAAGCATTTTTTTCAATAAATGCTACGGCAATTTAAGTGTTTGTTTTTGAACATGATAGAATCAAAGCTTTACATGACAAAAATACTTTCGCAATACTCGCTGTGTGATATTGGTGTAGCATATACCTTGCCAGTTGGCAGACTGAGTTTGATTCACAATAACAAAGTTTATAACAAAGACTTGAAAACCTTGTTTGCAGATTTCCCTGCCTCGTACTTGGAATTGGCATTAAAGGAAAGTTCAAGCAAAGCTTCATGCATGGTGCCACCAAGAGCTTGCCATCACTGCAGCATTCATAACAAACATAGCTGTGTGGCCAACAACGCAAACACAGCAGTTACGTTTTGTATACTTTTATATATTTAACTCTGTACACACAGTTAGGGTGCCTGCAGACCATCCATGGCATCCTAACTGTGCATACAGAGTTATCAATAAGACTTTGTTACAATTTTCAATAAAACAAAAAGTAGACCTTCTTGGCAAGAAGAAGTAATACAGATCGAAATCCTCGTTGACGCATAGAATCCTCAGGAGGAAAATATGTTCCCCCAATTACTGGTTTCAAGTCAGGAGTCAGCCACACACTCATAGGCCACCCACCACGTCCACTAGTAGCCTGTAAACAACTTTTTGTGATACTATCCAAGTAATCAACATAACATGGTTGTTTTATTGATTTTTGCCAGATAAACAGGCAAGACATAATAAATATTTTTTTAAATATAATAGTAAACTGCCACTTTTCAGAAAAATACCTGAACAAAAGTCATGTAAACTCTGTCAACATCAGGTCGTTCTTCTCGGTCCACTTTAACAGGAACAAAATTTTCATTTAAAATCGCTGCAATTCCTTCATTTTCAAAGGATTCCCTCTCCATAACATGACACCAGTGGCATGTAGAGTAACCAACAGATAAGAAAATTAACTTTGACTCTTCCTTTGCTTTAGCAAATGCTTCATCTCCCCATGGATACCTAGAAGATGATTTTGTAATGATTTCGTGTTGCAAATGTTGGCCTATTATCCCTTTTAATTAGCATGATAACTCCATCACATTTTAAAAAGCACCAGTTGTCAAACCAATCTAGAAAAAACAGACACCATTATTTAATAAATGAGAACATCTTGTCTTAAAAAAAAGAAGTGGTTTATTAAAACATTTTAGGGATCGTAGAAGCCGATATACCGTCCAGGACGTTTCCAGCCATAACTCATCAGCAGATTGAGCTAGAGAGTTGTTCAAACCCCCTTAAAGATTCTGAACGTCTTCTAGTTTCGATTTTTAAAAATTGGTAAGTTTTGGATTTGAGTTTTTTGTAGGTAACGTCATAATAGGGTTAGGTTTAGGCTTTTTTGTCCCACATCATAAAACCCTGGGTCCCAACCTAAAGGACAATTTTTTGTTTCTTTAAAAAAAAGTATAAATCTGCATCTTTAGAGCCCTTGATTGGCCTTCTAGCGTTTGCGGTGGGCAACCATGAAAAATTGTCAGACCATAAAAAGACAGCGATTTTTGAAATTCAACAAATTTTACAACTTTTTTGATTCAACAACTTTGTTGGATTATTTTTAGTGATGAAGTCTTGAGACTTGGTCTCGAGACCATTTTTGCAAGTTTCGGTCTCAGTCTTGAAGGTTTCAGGTCTCATCTTGCTCTCAAAGGTTACAGATCTTGGTCACAAGCCTGTTGTCTTGAAACTGTCAATATTGCAAGGATATGGCTTTGTAAAACTTCTGTAATTCAATGTGTTTTTCTCTGTTGTATTAGTAAATAAGAAACAACCAAAACAGATTGGAAAAATGCCAAAAATTTGAAAAAATTCATGAAAAAATTTCAGCAAAATGCACAAATTTTGAAATCTTGAGTTTCGGTCTCGAAGTTTCAACAAGGTGTCGGTATCAAAGGATTAGTCTTGACTACATAACTAATTATTTGACAAAACAAAAATAATGCCATCTGAAGTATGTATCAGACAATAATGTATGGGTGAATTTGAAGCAAAAACAAATGTCAATGTGGATAGAAATAAGATTCATGTTTGTATCAAATCAAGTAAGATCGCCGGACCATGCAACTCTGGTTTTTAAATTGAATGGAATTATACAGAAAATCAACCAGACAAAAAGATTATAATCAGTAATTACGAACGAGAAAAAAGAACAAGTTACTACCAAGCATATTGAAAATCAGATTACATGTTAGATTTCACAATGGTAATGGTAATTTTCCTTGCCATGAAATAATATAATCAAATTTATGTTATATTTGTTTAAAGTTCAAAAATTAAAAAAATTAGCAATCTTCAAAATTGACCCTTTTTTCTAGTTTATTCACATTTTTGAACATGTTTTTAGTCTTAAAAAATTTTGTTGAGGGTACTGAGCATACTTAACATGTATAGAGTCGGCCTACATGATATTCGTACTTTGATTTCAGCCTAAAAAACAGCAATTTTCAGTTGCCTTACCAACGCCCTAGCTCCTCCGCCAATTGCGCTAGAGAGCTGTTCAACGGCTCAAACGGATCGACCAGTCTAGTAGATTGCACTCTAAAAAAATTTTTTTGCCTGGGGGGTGCGGGTTTTCAGTGAGTGACGTTATAAGTGGAGGGCTTTTAGGCCACCTTGGCCCACTTTGCCTGGCCCTGGGCGCCAACCGTTAGGTGGTAGTATTTCGCTGAAGTTTTTACCGGAAACTAGACTACAATCCGAGTCTTTTGATACTTTGGATGACCTGCTGGGGTTTCGGGTTCAAAAGTTGTGATGTAAGTTAGTAAAAATATTTGACTAATTAGCTAATTAATTAATTTGTTTATTTTAGATAATAACTTTTGAACCAGAAACGCTAGAAAGTCGATCAAAGGCTCAAAAGACTCGGACTCGAGTCTAGTTTCCAATGAAAACTTCAGCGAAACACTTTGGCCTAGTGGTTGGGCCCTAGGCCAGGCAAC
>Ga0210059_1002592_pt1 | contig 28434 bp, 9 predicted proteins | sample Ectturendosymbi2_FD_188042 | JGI IMG/M metagenome (GOLD analysis project Ga0210059, IMG submission 188042) | Ecteinascidia turbinata endosymbiont from Florida, USA - Sample 2 (SPAdes) (version 2) | ecosystem: Host-associated > Tunicates > Ascidians > Unclassified | place: Key West, Florida...
GAAGTGACACAAAAACTACACGAAGAAACCTGAATTGCCGCCAACAACCTTTGTTGGCAGTCTGTGCAAAATCCATGCCGTATTGTGTTCGAAAATTGCAGATGCTTATGGAATAGAAGTTCATGACGTTTGGATATGAAAATTTGTTTATTTTCGGAACATTTTCCGATTTTTATTGCATAACACCAGAGACGTAACGAGTGGGGCATTGGGAATATTCCCCGGACGCCGAATCACTGCAGGGGCCAAAACTCACAACAATGCCACAAGCACTTTTTCAAAACAGTACATTTGCTTCCCAAAGACCTCAGGTTCGAATATGGGGGCGCCAAACTTTTTTCTTGTCCCAGGTGCCATCTAACCTCGTTACGCCCCTACACATCACGATTGTCTAGCTAGAATGGCAAAATTTGTTTACAAAATTACCTGCACATCAGTGGGAAACTATCAATCACAAAAAATTTGAAACAAAATGCTGTTGATTATCGAAATCATTTGACCATCGAAAATAACTTGAAGGTCGAAAAAAAGGTATATTATTTCGAAAACGAGCACAACTTTCCCTCCTCCCATAAAACGCTTGGGGTACGCGTAGAGACAAACATACCAAAAAACTCGAAAGCAATTATGAACTTTACCAGGAAGTTGTTCATTGCATCACAAGGGCGTTGAAAATGATTAGACAATATTTTTCCACGTCACAGCGGGAAACGTGAAGTTTGCAGTAGGCCTAAGTCAATGACAAAATTCTCATCCATTTAATTTTTTGTACGAAACGCGACTTATATCGCGGTAACGAAATTTTAGAAATGCTGTACAGTAGGATGAAAAAAATCATTAGAGACAACAGAATACTGGTCGCTAGAAAAGCATCTTATTTCGTGCTGAGATGAACTTCTGTCCAAAAATTGTTGCTGGCAGGCAGGGGTGCATTGCTAAAATTAGAGGTGTGGGAACCAGGCTCGTAACCAGCTTGGGACACCAGGGGGGGAAGAGTTTTCTGAGAGGGGACCAAATTTTTGAAACTGTGCCCAATAATGTTAAACTATGTACTACATATTTCTCCAGGGGGGGAGGGCGAAAATTTTGTATGGGGAGGCTTCGCCTCCCCTGGTTATGGGCCTGGTGGGAACGCCGTTCCCACACCAAACACAAAGGAAGACTGATTCGTCTACAAGAATTTCCACACTGGGTCTTCCTGTTTCACTTTAGCGCTACGGTGCTATGCACGAGATAGCTTGTCATTCTCGTCATTTCTCGAGCAGCATTTATGCTGCTCCAGGCGCTACACGTAGAAATTTAAATGAAAAATCTAAATCTTCAAGTAACGTTACTAGTGCAAAAAAGTGTGGGAACGCCGTTCCCGCTTCCCACCCCACTACACCCCTGCTGACAGGTCTGATGCTAACCAGCAGTCATCTTTAGCATAGCCTGCAGCTAATCTAGCGTGCTTCAGAAGACCCTCCAACGAAAAGTGCCTTAGTCACAAATTGCCAGTTTCGAGAAAACAGCTGTTAAAGTTTTTAATTCGCATGTGAAACACTGGATAAAGCAGAATGTGGATGCGCAGATTTAACCTTTAGATGCTTTTTCCATGCTAGATTTTTTGAGAGCATGTTGAGGAAAGTTTCAAGAACACGTTCCACAGTGTAACTCAGTTTACCCAAAAATGTGACTTAGGCACTTTTCGTAGGAGGGTCTTCATTAAGCCTACCTGACATGTAAGCTACGTTTTACGGATAGGTTTGCTGTTTTGGAATTTACGCTGTCATTGAGCGCTCTAACCCGGCCTGTAGTTAACTGCATTGTAAGTTCGTTGTAGTGTAATTTTAATGCCTTCGCCTGCTACAGTAATAACATGAGCTGAACTCATTCATAAAAGCTTGTAGGAAAAAATAGGACGATCTGCAGCTTATTCAAATTTTGTCCACAGTCTGCTTCGTCCAGTCGCCACGAGGGGCCGTTGGTGGGCTCAGCCCCTCCCAAACAAAGCTCCAAGCCCCACAAATTGAAGCATGAAACACTATAAATCAGTGGAGTTTGTCAATTTTTAGAATGTCAAACCACCCCGTAAAAACGCAAAACCCCCTATTGAAACTTTCTAGCGACGATTCTGAGCCTGCGGCTTATCCATATTTTCTACACAAGAAGCCCAATCTGACCCAATGAAACAAGAGTGTAATCTTAGGCACAAAATGACTAGATATTCTAAAAATTTGGAGGTTCCCTGGCCCTCCTGGCTACACGTATGTACGCGGGGTATATATAACCAGTTTTTTAAGGTGTTTTAAGGACCAGATTCGGGTCCCTAGAATTGAAAATCGGGTCCCTAGAATCAGAGAAAATCGGGTCTCTAGAATCAGAGAAATCGGGTCCCTACATGTCCATACCGCGTAGCTAACATTTTCCTTAAAAAACCCCTGATATAACGTATATGTAATGTAACAAATACTTTATGTTAACACTTACCTATTGATATAACATTGCGACCATATTTTTTTTATATAAATCTTGTTTGTTAGAAGTTTCATTTATAGTGAAATAAACACGTTCGGAGTGCCCAAATTCAGCAAAATAACTTTGCATTTAATGTTTTCGTCCTTATCCCTGTGTAAGAAATGGTTTATTTCAAGGCTATGCACAAAAAATCACCCCAGTGGGCGTTTCTGCGTCAGGAACCATCGGTCAAAAAACGTATCTGAAAAATTTAGGAGGGGATTCAGCCCCCTTAGCCCCCCTGGATCCGCCTATGGAAATGCAAGCAAATTGCACAACAAATGCGACTCAGTGTTTCGAGTAAACAACTTTGATATAGGTCTATAGCAACATTGCTGAGCATTCCTCCAGTCAATGCTTTGGTAGCTACAGTGCAACTAAAAAAACTCGAAAATTTCGCAAATACCTAAAAGAAATTGTAGCATGTAAAATATTGTCATAAAAACCGACAAACACGAAATATTTACGAAAAAGCACCAAGTTTTTTCAACGCTGCTTTGAAGCATTCAAAACAGATCTCATGATCTTCTCTTTAGGCTCCAGATTCCAGAATATCTTTACCAGCGTTTGCAGGCTTTGCTAGCGCTAGAAAGAAACTATTTCCCCTGGGCAGATAAAATCACCCAATCGATTAAACGAGCTTACGTCATTGCACACGTCAAAATTTTTGTCATCAGTTTTGGAACAGAAAATCATATTTCACTCATGAGAATACGAAACCGCGGCAAGGTTACTGATTGGTACAGCCACCCACGCCGACCGATGCTGGATCCTGACTTGACCTTTTGGTGAGACAGTCGAAAAACGCAATACCAAAATACATCACCGAATTTGAAAAACATTTTAACACAAAATTAACTGCTCAATCGCCACATAAAACCGTTTCATAACTTCAATAATGTTCCATCCATGGAGCTCAGCACTTACCAAATGCAGAGCCTAAAACATTACCAAGATATATCAGCGTTTCCCTGCTTGCCCTGATTTTTGTCCAGCGACTTGGCATCATGCACTTATGGCTATCAGTAATAATTCAACAACAAATAAAGTAAATCTCAAACCCTGTGTGTTTTGGAATTGATTGTGAGCGTGCTTGAATCGAAGCTGCCGCGCTGTTTCGAGTTTTACATGATACAGTATATTCTAGGATACAATGTGCGTAAGCCTCAACGCATTTCATAAATACCCATTTTTTCTCACTTTGTATCGCTACTATATGACGATAACCGAATACAGTAGTTACTAGTGCAGCTACGTCCAACCAAATGGCTTACTGAACCAAAAATTACGTCACTCTCTTGACCAGGGCCGCACATTGAATGACATACAGTATTATTGAGTGCCGCACATGGAATGGCTCACTTTGATCTTAGCAAACTAAATTTAGCTTATGCTAATATACTGAAAGTGTTAGAATCCTGACTGTAATTGCAACAGACGTGATGAAGTGGCGCTGAAGACCACCTGCATCAAAAATATCAAATTAAAGATTATCAAAATAAGGACAGGCTGTCAGTCTGTAGGCTACTTATACTACAGCAACAACCTAAACTGGGCCGCACAAAACCTTCGACTGGGCCGCATGCGGCCCAAGGGCTGCGGGTTGGACCAACCTCGTAGTTGCACTAGTGTTTGGTTTTAATATTTATTTCTCTTCACCAGATACCTGCAGCAGCCAATGTTCATTATATTCGTGTATCAATTAACACCTACCTTGTGATGCGTTGTGTCTAAGCATTTTTGTACCATTGCGTTCTTCTAACTAGCGTGATATGAACCTTGTGTCTGAGCTAAACACGTAAAGTCAGACCTATAGCCAGAAAGGAACAACAGGGGTCCGCTGTTGCTGATTCGGAAAAGGAACTGCTCGGCTTAATGCATGCTGTTATCGATTGGGACATCAGGATTGTCCATGTTGAAGCTAAGCACAAGCAAACCGTAATTAATGACAAAGTAACTTCATTAGGCAAGATATTAATGATTGATAAGCTTTGGCTGATGAAGTTACATATGTACTCACAACGGAACACATAGTAATAACGCTAATTATGGTGCTAATAACGCTTACAAATTTGTAACTTTGATAGACAACCAAAAAATTACGTTGTGTACTTTCGCTGTATCACAAAGTGATAAAAACGCGTCGTTTCTCTCGCGACTAGCTTCATCCTCTTAGCCGCAGTCCATAAATATCTTTTTGCTCATTTCCCAAAGCAAATGCCACAACAGCAGAAAAGCAACTAAAACGCAAAGAACGAACTTTCTGTGCCATGAACCAAACTAAAATTTGTGAGCACCGGGAGGTCTCCGAACCAACAAGCATTGATTTGTGTGGTCTTGTAAAATGTGGCCATGCACGCGGCCGTGGGTTTATCTTCCAGAATAAAATTAGTCACATTTTACTAATTTGTTCGCTCGCCTTCGTCAAGCATTTACTGGATGAGGGTAATCTTTAAATCTGACTGCACCATCGGGGCCAGGCTTGTTTTTGACGCCTAAATTGTGAATCGCTTTCAGGCATAGACTATACCTATATATTGGCACGAAATGAATAGTTATGATTTTTTGCTAGGGAAGTTGAGGTGCAACTCAAGTTTGTTTGTAAGGAATATTTTAGTATTTCAGAGTTTAAACAAAACGAATTGTCCACAGTGGCAAATAACAATTCCTGAAAGCTGGATTGCCGACAAAACGCGCGTGCTACAAATCCAGAAATTTGTTTGGCTCTTCGAGGTTATACTTTAACAAATTTTTTTATTTGTGCGTTTGCCGCAGACTCATGTTCCATAACACAAGGGTGATCGAACAATACAAGAACACAAAAATGTTTAGTCATAGCGCATTACAGGGTAGGTGTTAGTTGATAAACACAATCAACACTGAGAGAGGAGGAAAAGACTTGAACAGCGACCCAACTATACTTACTTTTATACAAGTTTTTTTTAAGGCGTTTTAGGGACCCGATTCGAGTCCCTAGAATTTTAAATCGGGCCCCTAGAATCAGATAAAATTATCATCGGGTCCCTACAGATCCATACCGGGTACTTAACATTTTCCTTTAAAAAACCCTGCTCTGTATAACATGAACGTTTCATTGTGTTCTAAGAATAAATCCATGTCTTCCGGTAATTTTGCACTACTTGCAAATTTTATACATTTTTAAAGATAGCTAAATACATTTTTTAATATTTTCTGTGGCGAAAAAATGTCATGGAACAACAATCCCTCAACGAAAGATTTTTTAAATACGTTTTGCTCGCCGAAATCAACTAGAAAACGGTAATGTCAATTGGTGCAATGGTTTCCTTTCCGATAACAATACAGTGCTTTCCTTCGACTGCAGCGTGAAGTGCCTAAAGTGAAAAATTAGCTTGTTCAAAAGCATTTCAGATTTTTCACGAAGCAATGCTTAAAATATCCTTATTATTAATTGGTTTGTGTCAAATAAATCAGAGATGTAATATGTAAATGTACTGTATTCACTAGTGCTTTAATCGTGTAACCTGCGTTTGCCAATGATTTATATTTTTAATAACTTGCTTCTTTGAACTGGTTATTTACACAAATACAAATTTGTAAGAAAACCAAGAAAGCAAAAGTAAAAACATTTAGGATAAAAACGCGATTCGTGTAAATTTAATAACGCCAGTTTTCGATGCGGGTCAATTGATGTGTCTTTGAATTGACGCGAAGATGATTCAAGTTAGGGGACTTTTTTGCTTGTGTCTTCTTTTTCGCAATATTTTTTTCAAAATCCTTCGATTCATCGCTTGTCATTCACTCCCCTTTTGCGCTTTTTAGTAACTCCTAATAAAAGCTCTTGCAATCTGCCTTCAAAGTTAGTAGTCCTTTTGTTATTTTTAATTATCTCTAATAGCAAATTCGTCACAGCGATTGCTTCAACTGCGCTCTGCTCGAGATGAAAAAGGCTGATATCAGTTGTATTGGGTTATACAGTGCTCTTCAGAGACTTCAGTAAATAACTGCCAACTGAAATGCCGTCACGTGACGGCATCTGCGCGATTACTGGTAGTTGAGCTGCTATGCACCATAGAAGCTTGTAAGACCGACACACTCGACTTCTAAACAACACCGAAACATCGATACAGTAAGCGGTTAAACCTTGCAGAGGGACCAGATACTTTGCAAGGGTCTTCGTCCCCAATGGCTGTCTATGCCTACGGGCCTTATGGGTGCCGCTACTGTCCCTGTCAAGCAAATTAAAAATCAATTGCTCTATGTGGAGATACAATTTAAATCCTGCCCTTTTCGAGTGAGGAGCACGATAGGATCAGCACGCATAGGTGTTGCAACAGAAAGGAAATTCGATTTCGCTTTTTTTCTACGGTATCTTTCGTTTCCATATTAGGGATGCAGCATCACCTCAAGTGCCTCGGTCAAAACCGGAATGTTGAATTTTGGCGGCAAAGTGTGTTTACACACTCGAAAAACGAAGTTTTGAAACTGCGCTTCGCTCAAACGGATTTTCGGAGAGTTCACAGCATGACAATTCGCGAGAAAGTGCCCAGCTGTGAAATTCTCAAAGCTCTGCATGTCGAGACAATTTTTCGTATACTGAGAGCTACCAGCTACAATGTGTCGTACATGTGACCAGAATCCCCAAGAAAGGTTGGCGAAGCGAGTCCTTAGTGGCTACACCCACGGGAAAGCGGCCCAGAGATCGACCAAAGATCAGTGGCGTGATTACATCTCCGACCTCGCTTGGTCCTGTCTTAGTCTGGAGACAGCAGAGTTGTCAATTATATCACGACCTCCTTGGGATACGAGTATACAGCGGCCCTACCAAGAGGAAAAGTGGGTGTCAAAAGTGAGTAATGACTTCCGCCGAAGGAGAAGCGTTTTCTGTTTATTAGCGCATTGCAACGTAAAAACAAATAAATGGTGTTGTGTGCAGTGCCGTAGCTGACGGGGGAGCAAGAGGGCGATCAGCCCCCCTTGGCAAGCTAAATGTAAAAACTGGCCTCTCCTTTAGTTGACATTTTGATATTTAGTATTATTTCATTTGTTTGTTTTTTTTTTGTTTTTCGGAGTGTTTTCGTTTTTTTATCCAGTATGGACATCCACGACATCTAGAGATTCACCATCATTTCATAACCTTTTTCTGAGTTTTGGCTAATGGGCCACCTTCAGCTAAGCTTTGCCCCCCTGGCTCAAACTCTAGTTACCCCACTGGTTGTGTGTGACTGGTGCAGCTACCTCACCTACAGCAACAGTGTGGTAAGCTTGTAACACAGCCATGGAATATGTCCATGCGAACCAGAAAACACGGATGAAATGTCCACAAGTGTTGCAGGATCATGACGTTTTTATAGCGCTGGCTTGAATTGCTGTAAAAGGTAGCTTGTGATCCCTGGCGCGAAACGTTTGAAGATCCCTGATAAAATCTGTGCACATTGAACGAACAAAAAAATTTTTGTCGAAGAAATTTCCGTTTGAACCTTGGACGCGCCTATCTTCCCTTGGTCTGTATGAGAACGACGCCGATAGTTAAGTAGTGAATAGTGATACAAGACTTTTGTTAAGCGATTGCTACGAAGATAAAAACTGTTATTTACTGCAGGCTTGGGAAGCTCCTTCAGCCCAAATTTATCTGTGAAATTTCAACCGTACGTAGAAGGTAATGTGCGATCTCTGCTGTATTTTACAATGCCATTAATAATGCATAATTTAGAACTATTAACGTAGCCAGGGCAGTGCCAAAGGGGCCATCCCCCACAAATTTCTAGCATACCTTGTTGTTTTGTGCTTCGAGAGGCGGTGTCCCAAACAGCGGCGTAACCAGCCCAAAATTTTGAAGGGGCAAAAGTTTTGGTTTTAGGCGAGCAACAGTATTTTGTTTGGGATACCGCCTCTCAAAGCACAAAATGACAAGATATGTTAAAAATTTGGGGGGCGGGGCCCCCTGACTGCGCCTATGGTCCCAAACCAAATGCTGTTGTTCGCATGAATTGAAAATATTTTCCCCGACCAAAAATTTGGGCTGGTTATGCTACTGCCATCTGAGTGAACAAATAATGTTTTCTTTTGATCAATCTATTTTCTAAAGCAGCTCAGGAAATATTATCTGTTTTCTTCGTTTGATGGAAACCTAACAGGTTAACAATCTGAACAGATAAGCGCGCAAAAAACATTGTCTATAAAAAAGGAAAGACTAAACACTTAGAGTAATTTTGTACTAACCTTCAACATCTCAGAATTGAATATCTTTTGTATACAAACTAGCCTATTGTTGATTGCAGCGAAAAGCCAAACAATTCTGAGGCATAAATCTTTCTCATCATTCTTTACGAGATGAAGCATCCAAAAATGAAAAACTGACACTGTTTTTCAGCGCGTTCTGCTTTTGGACCTGTTCAGAGGTGATTGAAGCCGTTTCGTTTCAAAAGCCCCGAATCGGAACAAAACCGTAACCACTTTTAGCTGCAGCTGCTAAGAGCTGTTTGAAATTTGAAAACGATCGCATTACTGACTGCTTGCAGGGGTTAATTCCCACGACTGCTTCAAAGTCCTCCTCGTTTGTTTTCACACACACCATGTGAGAACCTCGGATATCTGAATGGAATCGTGCATATATATTCATTGTTCAGAATCTCTACTTGTAATGTTTGTGTAGTGCAGCGGTTCTCAAACTGTGGCACGCGTATCACTTGTGGTACGCGAAGGCCTTCAAGGTGGTACGCGAATAGGCCTACTACTTTTTGTTTATCTTCACAAAAATATATTTATGGCTGTGTTTTGAATACTTATCGGGTTCTGTTCATTAATTCCTGAATTTTTGTGTACTTCCCTTGTTGTTTTTTAAAAATGGCTATTATAATTTCTCACAACCATTATCTTTTTGTCCCAGTTGTGTCAATCCTGGTTTTCCAAACTTTTGATCGAATGAAAAAAATATTTGAGTTTTCCTGGAGCAATTGGTGGTACGTGGTGACGGTATGGGTCCCACAAATGGTACGTGATAAGAAAAACTTTGAGAACCACTGGTGTAGTGGATTGGAAGTGAACCGCTTTTCTTCGAAAATTTTACCCCAAGAGTCCGTGCGCTGGAAAGGTTACGCCCAGTTTACTGGAGATTATGGAGTCCAAAATAACGGAGGATTAGGTGTGAATTGGGGTATTTTATTTCACTGTGCGTCTATTGAAATTACCACTTTTATTTTAATGAAAACAGAATATGTCACAACAATCATCTTATACGCAGATATAACAACGCTGTGGAAGAAGACAAACAGAAGAGATGATATCGGCACAGTGGAGTACGCATAAAATTTCCGAGGTGGGAGCGGAAAGGGCCATGTCCCCCCCAAATTTTTAGAAAATACAGTAATTTTGTGCTTTGAGGGGCGTTTTTCTAAACCAAATAGTGGCATTCGCCTAAAATTAAACATTTTAGTATGCACTGCCGAATACTGACAGTATATACTGCCGAATACTGTTTATACATTTTTTAATTTTTAGGGTCTGAGGGGGGCCATGGGACAGTGCCCCCCCCCTCCGTACGCTAATGTATCGGCATATTTATCTTTTCCCCATGAGTATTTTCAGATAGGGCCTAATTGAAGGCAAAAATATGATCAACTTATCCTTTTCTGTTGGCATTGAGATTGACTCAAGAGTCTTGCTTTGGAACGAACTCTGCTCGTTTCGGCTCACTTTCACCCAAGTTGCGCGTACACCGTATGTATACATTGTGTAGTTATCATAAGCACATCTGGTACATTCCTTCGCTTGACAGAAACTTTTATAATGTGACAATATTTTGGTAAGAGAGATGTCTCTGAAAAAGCAGAATACGCAACGGAGGGTGACACTTCCCAATACTTTTCAAAAATATCTTCAAAAACATGCCGATTTTCATTCATATACCCTATCGCGCATAAGCAAGTTTCATACTTGTCGGATCAGCAGTGCTAATTTATAAAAGTGATAGATATTCAAACCCGAAACTTTGTTTAACAAAGATATTTCATGATGCTTGAAAACTAATCAGTAATCACCTAGCCCATACGGGTACGTTTTATCGTTGTCAGGCTGTCTTCATGAACGTTTTGTGTTGAGATTACCTCATGCCTAAAAATACTATAAAAGTGCAACTACAATGATAAAGACCATGAAAAGACTTAATTTCGCTTTGTACTTTGCAGCCCAGAAGAAATTCACGGTGCGTAGATAGTTGGCTGTGATTAAACAACCTTATTCACCAAAACAAATGGCGAAACGTATAACCACAAGTGAAAACGATTGGTTGCAACTTGCAAAACATCTTGTTAGTGAATTTTAATCGTTACAATTGCAAACTCAGAAGTCTTTCACGAAAGTTGTTGAGCTTCTAGCTGGAGACTTTGAATCCTTTCAGATCCAGCGCCAGCCTTTATACGTTGCACCAGCTCAGAAGTACAAATTCAGGAAGACAAGTCTGCTGAAGTTTCGGTTCCATTGATTGAAGAACGCAGACAAAACGGATTGTACCGCTTCGTCTCACAAATCGGTTGCTGACAAGAAACACAGTGGCGTGCTTACCAAGTGCTCATGCATCAGCAGCAGGAAAAATAATTTTGTTGCCCTAAGGCCTATCAAAGCCAAGATTCGAATAACGCCACTGTCGGGTGAGCTGTGCGATAGATCGATTGCACTGAGATAAGTGCATTGGTCAGCATTTGTGAGATACACTGCTGAGAGCAAACTACCGTTTGTGTACTGTACACAATTTTTCCTGATTAGGGGCTAGCCAAGTTTATTTTAAAAGATATTCAATCTATTTGAAAGTTTATGCAAGTTTGTCCTCTTGCTACATGACATACCGTACCCAAGCTGACCGCCAAACAGCTGGCTCGTTTTCGTTACCGCGGCGGTATGCGTAGTGCCCTTCAGATAAATGGTTGGCACGTAAGCTTGTTCATTTGCATTGGCAGTGAAATCCACCCCGTGCCCTTCATTCCATTGCGACTTAAAAAATGTTTCGTTCGCTGTGCGATTTTCGTGAAAGTGAGATTTACTTTTATGTTGCAACACGTTGTACTGGTAGCTGTGTGAATTGCGACAATTCTTAGCACGGCGTATGCGAACAGGAAGAACCGGAGGCGACGTGCGTCCGCTTGCGATGCAACGCGCTGAAAACGTACGCAGATGACCATTGCAATACTTTCAATTGGTGATGTTGACTTGCGGCAGGCTCGTAAAAATCACCTGCACTCTAACACACGTGATCTGGCACTCTCCTTTCAAGATGTATACTCCATTTGACGTTTATGAGTGTACGCAACGTAACGCAAGTGTTGATCGACCCCACAGTTTCAGCGAGCAACTGCTCGATTTGTAGTTGGAAGCGCTTGTGTAAGCGTTAACTCCATCACCGCAATCGACGAAGCGCGATTCCGTTTGTGACGTGTCGTTTTCGACGCATTTTGTGATCTGAGCCAAATACGTTCTCGTTCAGCCATAACGACCCAATTTTACTCACACCCGAATCACGCTAGCAAACGCGTGCTCGTGACAAGCTTTTATGGAGTCAGCGCTTCTAGCAAAGACAAACTGACGATTCCTAGATAATTCACGACCCTGTAAGCGAACGTGGCAACGAGCAAGGTAAAATCTGCATTCCAACTTGCTCGAAATCACCAAACGATCGATTACTTTCTACGAGCAAGGCAAGTTTTCTGCTTTCTTCAACACAGCGGTTCAGCCACTTGATTCGGTAAGCGCGTTGTACAAAGATTCTCGTCGCCATAAACCGACCGCGTATCTTTGTGACGCGCATGCATTGTGACGATTTCCTCACGGCACGCCGTGAGCTCGAGACGTTTGTCACAGTTTGCCACCGCCGCTGAAATAAAGAAACGGCTCTCGTTTCGTCTGGCTCCCCGGCGTGAACGAAGACATAAGGAAAAAGAAAGAGGATCAGGCGAAGAAGTGCCTTTTTAAAAGAAGAAACTGTCCGAGAGAGAAATCAACACCCACTCCGCCGTTCCACGAGGAGACGCTTTCTTGTTTATTATTTATCTACCTGCGATGCGTGGTAGGGTCATGCCTCATCCAGCCTATACCATGCAATGCGCGTCTCTGATTGGCTACCGCATCCTCTCCGGCCTGTACGCGATATAACACTAGGCAAAACGAAGCACAAATTTGTACAAACGGCGCTTCATCAAATTCAACTAATTCGAGCAAGGCGTGTTGCAACGTTCGAAAATTCGAGTTTTTCGTGTTTTTGCGCGTCGTTTAAGCATTGTCAATCTTCGTGAGTCGTATGTTTAGTTGTTGGGGTTGTATGTTAGGATTCGCGGTACATTTGAAGGCGAGCTTGACTCGTGCTATTTTATGTTTTTGCGTGTGTTCTAACGCGACGCCCGTTTCTGGTAATCGCGCGTCATTGTTCTCTTTCGTAATTATGGCGGCCATCTTGTGAACTTTCTTGGGCGGGATGGGTGAACTACCTTGCGTTTTAGTCGGTTTATGTGGATCTCTTAGATGTGTTGTTGAGATATTTACTGCATTGAGTTTACCGAAATGATTACGTGACGGTAGGCAGCTAGCGTAAACCATTGCTTTAGACTTTATGACAAGATGGCAGGGTGCTGGAACTGTGCAGGCTGAGCAGATGTTTTTTAGTAAAATACAGTTCAATCTAAAGCGGGCTACTAAGGTTGAAGAGAATCTTCGCAACATGTGCCAAAGGTCAACTCTGTGGCATGGGCACAGTAGAGGTGGAATTCTGCTATGTTGTACGGCCCTTCTGTTGAACTGTACCGTTGTAGGGCCGTCTAGCCTGGCTGGGTAGTAAAACAAAAAGTCATGCCAGCTCTGCTGTCCTGTTGGTAAGCTGTGAATGAATGCATGTGCTGTTTCGTGTTCACTTTAAATGCAATTTAAATGTTTTTGCTATTTTAAGCCTGTTTCTTCTGACAATGTAAATCTAGCCCAACATTACACTTGGTTGGTGTTAAGCACAAAAGTTGGCAAGTGTAATCTAGTAGTATGAGTATCATAAGTATGTGAAGAAAATGACTGATACGGCAATAGAACTTTGGACAAAAGTGTTACAAAATTATATCTACATGGAAAGTTTTATGAGTCATGACTGTAAATCTTTTTAGTGAATTTTTTTGTAGGAAATAAGTTTGATTGGTCATGTATGCAACTTTGATTTGTTTTTATGTCTTAAATTTGTGTAGTCTTTACAATAATTCTTAAAATTTCACAAACGTGAAAGCAAGACAATCATTTGTGGGGAGGCTCTTGTGAAAATGCGTAGTGCTTTTCTGACAATTTAAGAGAAAAAGCAAGAGTCTTGAATGATGAAATTCTTATGTGTAGTTTACACAACATTTTTAATGTCTATGTATGCATAATATCTTTGCCTACCTATATTATGTGCTTCTGTTACCCATTTCGTCATTGTACTATCATAGCTGTTGCATGACTTTCATTTTGTAACTTGCATTGTTGCTCACTTTTCTTACCCATGTACACACTTCACCTCTTCATCTGTATATTTCTCACTTCATTTCTTGCATGCCCTTATACTTCTTTTTTTGTGATGTTGTATTGTGCTTTTTAATGCTTGAATATCATCAGAAAAATTTATTATCTATCCAAGTACACAGATTTAATTGCGTTTGATTGTTTTTAGTGTATTTTCAGCTGTGTGCCTGTTTCAGAAACAAATGTGGTGGTACAGAAATAACACCTTGCTTTTTATGTTTAACACTTTGGCGTCCGGCTGCTTTTGGGGATTTTCGAAAAAAAACCCGCCTAAACGCACGTGGCATTGTGCGGGAATTTCTCCAGTCCTGTATGCTCTACAGACCTGGTAAAAGTCTCAAAAGACGCGGCAAGTCTTCTAGTATGCACTCGAAAAAAATTTTTTGCTTGGGGGATTGCGGGGTTTTGTGAGTGACGTCATAAGTGGAGGACTTTTAGGCCACCTTGGCCCACTTTGCCTGGCCCTGGGCGCCAACCGTTAGGTGGTAGTATTTCGCTGAAGTTTTTACTGGAAACTAGGCTACAATCCGAGTCTTTTGATACTTTGGATGACCTGCTGAGGTTTCAAGGTTCAAAAGTTATGATGTAAATTAGTAAAAATATTTGACTAATTAGCTAAATAGATAATTAATTAATTTGTTTATTTTAGATCATAACTTTTGAATCAGAAACATTAGAAAGTCGATCAAAGGTTCAAAAGACTCGAACTCGAGCCTAGTTTCCAATGAAAACTGCAGCGAAACACTTTAGCCTAGCGGTTGAGCCCGGCCGGCTCTCAAAGTGTTTAAAACTGTTTAAGTTACACTGCATAAGTTAAATATACTAATTTGCAAAATGTTTAAGTTGCAAACGTGCAAGTTAACTCGACTGCGTGAAAATGATCTGCTTAACTCCATAAGGAATGCAAAGCCACAATAGTGGCTCAGATTTTGCTCAATCATAACTTGTCAACCGATAGAGCTAGAGAGCTGTTCAAACCTTCTAAAGAAGCAGAAAGTCTCTTATCTTGAATTAAAAAAAATGTGAGTACTTTGGGCTTTGAACTTTTTTGGTGTGATGTCTAGGGCAACTAATTTTTTGACCTGAAAACTCAAAATTTTGACTTAATTTTCTGCATTTGCAACTGTAAAAAAATTTAGCCTTAGGTGTTGAGGTTAACCCAGAAGCATATTCATGCATTCTATGCTTAAATTCAAAAAAATTTGCTTGTTTAATTTCAGTGTTTTAAAAGTGCATTAACAACTATGGTAGAGTCATACCTGAGTATATAAAGTTGAAACACAAAGATAATGGAGTGTTTACCAAACCAAGTATTGTAAGACCATGTTTCTTGCCTTACCATGCTTATCCTACATAATATTAAATCATTCGATAGTAGGCAAAACAACATTATGTTAGAAATCACAACAAACCCATAATTATTACAGAATTGTAACTAAACTTTAAAATGCATATCAATATCTGTTGTTGTAGTTTATAGTCAAGTGGGGTAGAAAAATATTTTCACGACGTTGGGGTAAAAAGTAACTACCCTCCTTAAAAAGTATTGAAGAGAAAAAAGTTTCAAATGAATTGGTGATACAGAGGCATTCATTGAGACATTGTTTGTAACATATTTGTTCCAACCTAAGTCCTCAAATAAGGTTTGCAGATTTGTTTGAAAATTGATGTTGATATTAGACAGGACCAAAAGTTTCAAACAAATTTTATGAACTTTTATGCTGCTTTAGAAGTACTTAGCATAAACATGTCAAAGTTGGCAGTTGCTTTGGTAATGCATGTCTCTGCATACCCAAACTTTACATTTTGAGTTTTATGGGCTAATTTGTTTTACCCCAAGCGAATGCATTGACTTGGGCAAAAAAAAACCCTAGTTCCTTTTACCCCAGAAAAGATTTTTTTCATCCCATGTTTGTATTTTTGTATGATCTTACTATAAAACAGATAAAGTGAATTTCTCTATAGTACTGCTCTGCAAAAAACAAGAACCTTCAGTTGTTGTTTGGCATTTCAGCTGTATTGTAAATGTATTTAATTACTGTAATAGCTAACAAACAATTGCTAATTATCTTGTTTTTGAGTCTGGAACAGAGGTTCTTAAACTATTTTAGACGTGTCTTCTTTGGCATTGGTCATTGATACTTGCATCTCAGCTAACCTCATAAACATATAAAACAGTAAACAACTTTATGTGCATTTGTTGTGATTTTCAACAGTATGTTGCTACCAACCCGTGCTCCTAATGCAAATCTTTTATGCCCCTCAGTTTGAGAACCAAGGGTCTAGTTCAGAAAGCAATAAAGCAGTGGTGATGAAACAGCATCATAATTGCATTTCTTAACACTTAGGCGTCCACTAGTATTTGGGTATTTTCGGAAAAAAAACTGCCTAAACACACGTGGCTTTGTGCGGGAATTTCTCCAGTCCTGTATGCTCTACAGACCTGGTAAAAGTCTCAAAAGACGCGGCAAGTCTTCTAGTCTAAATTTTTGCTTGGGGGTTGCGGGTTTTTGTGAGTGACGTCATAAGTGGAGTCGATCAAAGGCTCAAAAGACTCGGACTCAAGCCTAGTTTCCAATGAAAACTTCAGCGAAACACTTTAGCCTAGCGGTTGTGCCCTAGGCCAGGCAACATGACCCAAAATGACCCTAAAACTACTTCACTTATGACGTCATTCACAAAAAATCCGCATTCCCCAACCAAAAAATTTTTTTTCGAGTGCAATCTACTAGACTGGCTGATCCGTTTGAGCCCTTGAACAGCTCTCTAGCACAATCGGCGAAGGAGATAGGGCATTGGTAAGGCAACTGAAAACTGCTGTTTTTAGGCCGAAATCGAAGTATGAATATATCGTAGACCGGCTCTCAAAATGTTAAACTCCATCACAATAGTACTGTGTGGATAAAAACAATGGTAGGCTCAAAAGACTTTTGCTGGAATCAAACTACAGCAGGTTTACCTTCAGGAAGGGCCAGATGAGAAAAAAATAGCATTTAATTGCATGCAGCAATTGGTAGAGCCAGATAAATTAGTCAGATCAAAATAATGCAAAGATTTTACTTACCAGATAAAAAATATTTTTGACACATGTACCTCAAGACAGTGAAACATCTCTTGGGGCTATTTTCAGGTCTAAAAGCAGGCCAGCTTGAAATTTCACCCTCCAAAAAAGACTATATTATGCATGGAAAAGTCATTACAGACAAAAGTTTTTTTTTTTTTCAAGTACAAAGTAAGAAAATGAAAGACAAGTTAAAAGAGAAAGTCAAATCAGATGAGAAGCTTGTCTGTTGAACCAGTTACCAATGCACCACTAAGTAATCAGTTTAAGTTTCCTAAGTACTACATATAAAAGTAAAGCTGAAAACATAAAAATAATTAAATATGGGAAAATTTATGCTGTTTTTTTGACCAAACCGTAAAGCCTACTACTGGGAACAACTTCAACACTTTGAGAGCTGGTCTGCAAATATATCGTACCTACATTTTGGCCTAAAACCAGCAGTTTTCGGTTGCCTTACCAACGTCATATCTTCTCCACCGATTGTGCTAGAGAGCTGTTCAAGGGCTCAACCGCTAGGCCAAAGTATTTGGCTAAAGTTTGTATTGGAAACTAGGCTCAAGTCCAAGTCTTTTGAGCCTTTGATAGACTTTCTAGCATTTCTGGATCAAAAGTTATCTAAAGTAAACAAATTAATTAATTATCAAATTTGCTAATTAGTCAGGTATTTTAATTACTTTAGATCATAACTTTTGAAATAGAAACCTTAGCAGGTCATCCAAAGTATCAAAAGACTTGGATTGTAGCGAAGTTTCTAATAAAAAATTTCAGCGAAATACTACCATCTAACAGTTTGAGCCCAGGGCCAGGTGAAATGGCCAAGGTGGCCTAAAAGTCCGCCACTTATGACGTCACTCACAAAAAATCCGCAACCCCTAACCAAGAAATATTTTTTCGAGTGCAGACTTGCTGCATCTTTTGAGCCTTTGAACAGCTCTCTACTACTTTTGGCACCCAAGTTACTTGTGTGCAAAGCCACGTGCGATCCGGTTCTTTTTTCTCAAATCCCCGAAAGCGGCCGGATGCCAAAGTGTGAAAAAGATTTCTTTGAGGATGTCATTGATAAAACACCAGCAAGTATTGAAATAAACTTCTTGCACAAAATTGTGAGTACAACTAATGCAAGTCGCTTGTGGGATTGGCCCACTGTGAAAAGACATGGATATTCTCTTTTATGCATTAAGCTGTGTTTTTTCAAGGAAAATGTTAGGTACCTGGTGAAGTTCCAAGCTCTACCAAATTAAAATATCAAACGTTATAAATCAGTAGATTTTATCAAATTTTCAGAATGTCAAGCCCATATGCACAAATGTAAAACTGCCCCGTTGAAAACTTTTTGGACGGTTGTGAACTGAGCGTGTCCAGTAACAAATTCAATACTTTTGCGTCTGGTCTAAATCAAGTGGTTCACGCCAAATCAACCAGATCGCACGTGGCTTTGCGTGAGTGTAACTCTGGTGCCGAAAGCAGTTGAGAGCTGTTCAAAGGCTCAAAAGACGCGGCAAGTCTTGTAGTTTTCAATGAAAGAAAAAATTTTTTTTGGTTGGGGTTGTAGATTATTTGTTAGTGATATCATAAGTGGAGGGCTTATAGGCCACCTTGGCCCACTTCACCTGGCCCTGAGCCCAAACTGTTAGATGGTAGTATTTCGCTCGAGTTTTTAATGGAAACTAGGCTGCAATCCGAGTCTTTTGATACTTCGGATGACCTGCTGGGGTTCCTGGTTCAAAAGTTATAATATAAAGTAACAAAAATATTTGATTAATTAGTTAATTAGATCATTAATTAATTTGTTTAGTTTAGATCATAACTTTTGATCCAGGAATGCTAGACAGTTGATCAAAGGCTCACAACACTCAGACTCGAGCCTAGTTTCCAATGAAAACTTTAGCAAAATACTTTGATCTAGCGGTTGGGCCTAGGCCAGGTAACATGAGACAAAATGTCCCAAAAACTACTTCACTTATGACATCACTGACAAAAAATCCACAACCCCCAACCAAGTAACTTTTTTCAAGTGCAGACTAGAAGACTTGCCGAATCTTTTAAGGGTGTGAACAGCTCTCTAGTGCAATCGGCGGAGGAGCTGTGATTTTGATAAGGCAACTGACAACTGCTGATTTTAGGCCAATTTCTAGGTACATATGTATCGTACCCCAGCTCTCAAGGTGTTTAGTAATGTGTAAATCATCTGTAAGGATAAAGCAAAGCATGATGAGTATGGCTTTCAATTTCAAAACACCTTTAAAAAAACAAGATAAGGAATTTGTAGTTATAAAACTTCCACTTTTATATTGACGCGATGACTATAGATTATGGATTAACACCAAGTTGTCCTCCCCACATTTTGCAACAAAATTGCACCCATGGACCAAAGTAAATGGAGTAATTGCACAATATCAAAGCCTGCTCACAGTTTTGAGATTATATCTATTTGTCATGCACATACCTTTTCCAATGATTGTCCATGACAAATGCACTCTAAGCAACTTGCTTTGTGTAGTATTTATAGAAAGGAACCCTTTTATAGCAATTCATTAGTGATATTTACTGAGTATGTATTTCACTTACTGAGGAGGCATCTTAAGCTCTTATTCAAATAACTTGCTTTGTATGTATTTTCAAGAGTATATTATAAGCAATGGTCTGTACTGTAGTTTTTACAGAACCATTTTAAACAGCGTTGTCTATTGATTGTTGATAAAAATCTTAAGCACGGGCTACAGCAGGGGTGGGCAATTAGTGGGCTGCAGGTCACCTGTGGCCCGTCACAACATTTTAAGTAGCCCATGGAAACTAAATGAAAATAACTAAAATTGGGTAAAAAGTCTTTTTCGGTGATTTTATTCAAATTTAGTTTTTTTGGCCATAACTTTTGAACCAGAAATGCTAAAAAGCCAATGAAAGGTTCAAAATACTTGGATTTTAGCCTAGTTTCCACTCAAGACTTCAGAGAAATACTTTCCTTTTGCAGTTGGTGTCCAGAGCCCCATAACTTCAGGCAAAAACTTGAGAAATTTTTTTCATTGCAAACTAGAAGACTTGTCAAGTGTTTCTTGGGTTTTAACAGCTCTTTAGCATAATCAGCTGCTGAGTTACAGCAAATCAGCTGGTGAGTTGTAAAGACTTGCTCAATACGGGCAAATTACACCTTGAAAGTAAAAATCGCCTAGCAGCGCAAGCGTTAATTACTAATTTCCAACCTTTTCCTTTATGTGGTTTTCTGAGTACTTCTTTTTTTCTCAAGGACCCTGTTTTTTAGCATACCTCAGGGTATGAAATTCACTCAATAGGATATGTAAAAATGTTGCAATGCCTTAATACCCATTACCCAACATGAAAGTTTAATTTCCGATTCAAAATCAGTTAATTGAAGATTTTAGTAGTTAACACTTTGAGAGCCAGGTTAATTCAAGCGGTTCGTAAAATAACAGCTGATTCGAACGTGGCTTTGCGCGGGACTTTCTCCGCTCCTGTATGCTCTACAGACCTGGTAAAAGTATCAAAAAACGCAGCCAGTCTAGTAGATTAGACTTGAAAAAAATTTTTTTGTGTGGGGGATGGGGGTTGTCTGTGAGTGACGTCATAAGTGGAGGACTTTTAGGCCACCTTGGCCCACTTTGCCTGGCCCAGGGCGCCAACCGTTAGGTGGTAGTATTTCGCTGAAGTTTTTACTGCAAACTAGGCTACTATCCAAGTCTTTTGATACTTTTGGCGACCTGCTGGGGTTTCGGGTTCAAAAGTTATGATGTTAGTTAGTAAAAATATTAGACTAATTAGCTAATTAATTAATTTGTTTATTTTAGATCATAACTTTTGAACCAGAAACGTTAGAAAGTCGATCAAAGGCTCAAAAGACTCGGACTCGAGTCTAGTTTCCAATGAAAACTTCAGCGAAACACTTTGGCCTAGCAGTTGGACCTTAGGCTAGGCAACATGTGCCAAAATGACCCTGAAACTACTTTACCTATGACGTCACTCACAAAAAATCCGCAATCCCCAACCAAAAAATTTTTTTCGAGTGTAATCTACTAGGCTGGCCGATCCGTTTGAGCCCTTGAACAGCTCTCTAGCGCAATCGGCAGAGGAGCTAGGGCGTTGGTAAGGCAACTGACAACTGCTGGTTTTTGGCCAAAATTAAAGTACGAATATATCGTAGACCGGCTCTCAAAGTGTTAAGTTGTTATGTCCAGTACCAAAATTTTGTTGACTAAATAAGCTATCACACAAAAAGATGCTCTTACATCTAAACCAATGGTTCCTAAACTGGGGATAAATTATCTTTTGGGGGTAATATGAAATTACTCGAGGGGTAACGCAGAACCAAAACCGCAATGTTGTTCTGGATTATTCTTTTTATGATGCAAAATATTGAGGGTAATAAGACATAATTGCTACTATGATTTGGGTAATGGTAACGGCTCAAACAAGTTTGGGAACTACTGATCTAAACCTTTGCTTCATCTTTCAAATCACTGATTTAATTGTTGCCAAAAGTAAATTCATACCCTATGTGTAGTGCTACTCTGACATTAGATATAGCTCTTAGATCAGGGATGGGGAACCTATTTACCATCACGGACCGCTTAAAATATTGAAAATTGCTAACGGGCCACAAGTATTAATTAATTTTACCTTTAAATTCTGCCTTTATCTTCCTAAGGAAAATAGGGAGAGAAAACTATGTCAAGGACTGAGAGATACTTCTTTTGACTTGCTGTCTACATGTCTGCTTGTCATGGTTTTGTTTTGACACAATATTGTGTTCTAACTCTGGTGATGAAAATTCTAATGTGGGCCATATTAATTGTTCATGTGGGCTGCATTTGGCCTGCGGAATGCAGGTTCCCCACCCCTATCTTAGAATGACATGAATTTACTTGTGAACAACTGTAGCATAAGACGATACTATTAACATTATTGCAGTACAGGGTTTGTGCACGAATAGGTAAGAGTGCAGTGTTATTCATGTTTGGTATTGTATTTTTATTGAAAATTTGTAATGGAATGTAATGAATTTTTACTTAATGTTGAAACCATTATAGCATCTGGCTTACTAAGATCTGTAAAGTAGAGGAAGTTTTTAACAATACAAAAAATTTATAAGTCACTGAATAGCCATTGAGTTAGATCAGGGGTTCTCAAACTTTCTCTGATCACGTTGCCTTTCAGCATTTCGACAGATAAGCATATACTCCTAAAATTTCTCATGACAAAAAGGCAGAGTAAAATAACAAAAATCTACTGAATTTTTAATAGAATTTTTATATTTTTAGAACCAGTACAAAGGTAAACTCAGTTCTATTGTCTCAAGTTAATTTGTTGTGGCTTTATGAAATATATATATCAGCTAATATGTGATTCTTTCAAATAATATTCACTGATATATGTGGAAATTTTTGAAAATATGTAATACATAAATATATTTTCCCTTATAATGGTACTCCTTCAGATAGGCAAATGTATCCCGAGGGGTACATATACCACAGGTTGGGCTTGGGAGCCTCTGAGTGATATGGTGGTTGCAACTATGTTTTGGGTTGATGATTTGCAGCACATGCAGTGCATGGCATACATTCATGTCACTTTTTTAACCTGCATAGATTAAAGAAATAAAGTTTGTTTATTTCTCCAACTGTTGTGCATAGTTCTGATGTTTTATGAAATGCTGCTGCATTGTTTTTTTGATATTTAAAGGTTTGTAATGGTAAAACTGGAATTGAATCCAGGTGCATGTACAGTATGATGCAGTTACAGCATAATCAGTATACATAGCGGAGTATTATTGCTTCAGTGACAATGTATCATGGTAATGTGTCTGGACAGTACAATAACAGTGGACTGCCACCAGGACAGGAATACACTTCTAGCATGTATGCTGCTAGACCAATGTCCCATCCAGGACAGCCTGTGGCAACCTCAATGCATGGACAGATGACACAGGGGCAAGCAGGTCCCAGTGCAACTGCCCAGGCAGCAGATTTGCAGCAATTGCAAACTGTATCTGGATTTCCTGGTCCTGCTCAAGCTTCTTATGGAACCTCCCAACCAAATGCATATGGCACTGATCCTTACATGTATAACAATCATCCCAAAATGGTAGCACAACGTGGAAATGCTGCGCAGAACTACGGAGCTTCAATAAATCCATCTCCTTCTGCAACAAGTCACCTTTATGTAGGTGTGCAAGGCCAGTCGAGGTTGCCATCAGTTTATTCTGCTTCCAGTGATCTACAGCCATCAACTGATGGTGGTATGCCTATTCAAGGGTATGGACATCCCAATGGTGAGTGTATTGGTTTTTAAGGTGCGGCTGGCCTCGTACTAGATACCTGAAGTTGCTGATGATAGTTGATGCTATATTATATTTTTATAAAGCTGTTGATACTTCTGTACATTGCAGTCTTTCAAGGTAGAGTATTTGTTGTTAACACTTCCTAATGTATAACCCATGGAATATGTTGGCTTATTTTGCTGTATACTAGGAGAGAGACTGTTGTGATAAGCACCAAGTTCATTACTTGGGTATGTCAACACACACCCTTTGTGTAGATATTCCCTGAGAATTAAATCAAGTTTAAATCTTCCCTGAGAAAAAAACACATCCACACCCTGTTAAATGGGTTGCATCTTTGCTGATTTTGCAGAAAAAGTTTAAACTTGTATTCTGATTGAATGCGTTACAGTGCTGGTGTTACTACAAATTCTAAAGATCAACAAGAACGAGTTATCTTAATCTGAAAAGTTTTGCTCTATTTTGTATTTGGTTAATGGAAATTGATCGCAAGGTAAACCCTAAAGTATGCTTTTTCTCAGGGAAGATTTGGTGTTTAGTTATGTCATGGGAATTTTATGCTGAAGTGTTGTAAGCCAGTCAAGAGTTATGGTTTGAACTCTGAACTTCACAACTGAAATACAGTATATACTGATTTTGTAACTAATCTTCCCTTCTAATGTTTCATAGGATCAGGATCATTATGAAATGGCCACTATATATTCTGTCTTGTTGAAGTGGTGCCTACACAATAAGCTTAAAACATATATGCTTACGAACAATCTGCATTGATGTATCCATCAAATGCATGTGGTTTGGGTCTGCTACTTCTTTAGTGCCAGATACAAGCAAAACTGTTTTCTAATATTTTGCTTCATGGCATGAGGAAACTGTCCTAAATTACGATTGTTCTGTTTGGCAGTTTAAGTGCAAGTTTTATCTGGTGTTTACACTTGCTAGGCTTTGATTGGACCCTTTTACTGCTGCGATTTGCCCAGGTTTGATATCCCATAACTCGCCAGCTGGTTAAGTTAGAGAGCTGTTCAAACGCTCTAAAGATGCGGCAAGTCTAGTAGATTTTATTAAAAAAATTAGGAAGTTTTGGATTTGAGTTTTTTGTGGGAGATGTCACAATAGGGGCAGGTTTGTTTTTTTTTGGCCAACTTTGTCTGCCCCTAAGCCTCAACCACAAGAGGGAACTATGTGCTTTTTAAAAAAGAAAACTAGGCAAAAATCCACATCTTTGCAACCTTTGATTGGTCTTCTAGTGTTTGTGGTTGACAAGGTATGATCTAAAAACCACAAAAAAATAAACAAAAATTATGCAAATTCCCTAGGGATTGATTATATAATTTGCTGTTTTTAGGCCATAACTCTTGAACCAGAAATGCTAGAAATGCAATCAGGGGCTCTAATAACTTGGCTTCTAGCTTAGTTTAAAAAAAAAACAAAAAAAACTTGATTCAAAGAATTCCACATAGCGGTTGGTGCCCAGGGCTCAATAAGTTGTTTGGCCTAAAACTTACCTTGAGGTCACCCACAAAAAAACTCATATCCAAAACTTTCAAATTTTAAAAAAATTGAAACTACTAACCTTGTCGCATCTTTAGAGTGTTTGAACAGCTCTCTAGCTCAATTGACTAGTGAGTTATGTTAGTGCACAGTTCTGCAAAAAAAGTGGCTCATGCACTAGTTAAGGGTTAATAAAAATTTTAGGACTGTTTCAATGTCATGACAAGTAATGTAGGTTCATTTCCACTGAAGTTATATTCTTACCGCGAATTTCTCATTGAAAGATGTGACAGCTACTCTCGGAGATTGTTATTGCATTATATCTGAACAAAATAACAAGAAAGCATTGTGTTTCGAAATCAGCTTTATTGGAATGAACAAGCCTTCTACTACTTTCTTGTCAATTGCTTTTGTGTCATGATGCAAAATATGAGAGCAATTGCACTAAAGCATTATTTTCTATAGTGATTTCACAAGTAAATTTTTAACACCTTCGGTGCTGCTATGCAAGTATATCGTACCTAAAAATCCTGCATAAGCTGCTATTTTCGTGCCTGTTTGCAACTCCATAACCAGCCAGTCGTTTGTGCTAGAAACGCAATCAACGTTCTGATTCTGATGACACACTGAAAACCTGAGGGTTTACCTCACAATACTGGCAGTGAAGGTGTTAACTAGGGATGTGCATTATGGAACATTTAGAGGTTCTGGAATATTCCGAAATCTTCATTTCCAATACAGAATATCGAATCCTATTCCAGAATATATAGTATAAGAAAAAAAATAACATAAAAATAGATAATTCTCTAGGGCATAAATATGGTAAAATTTGTGCCTGGAGTGATCGTGGCTTCTGTGGGCCTTAAAGTTTTTTTTTAGCTTGTTACGACTTCGCAGTGACGTGAGGTTGTTGACTGTTTGTTTCTCTTAATCAGAGCATAAAGAGTGCCACTACAAAATTTGTTGTGTCTGTAAAACTTACTCAAACTTGAATTAAAGTTTTGCTGGCTTTGCAACTTATGCTTATTTAATCCAAATATATTTTGAATCCAAATGATTGAAAATAATCTGGTTTTTGGATTTGAATACTGAAGGATTCAGTATTCCATTATATGCATCCTTAGTGTTATAACGTTCGTTGCCGACATACGAATATATCGTACCTGGAAATTGGCCTAAAATGAAGCATATTTCGGTTGTTTTACCAACCGCGTAGCTCCTTGGGCAATTGCGCTAGAGAGCTGTTCAAACCCTCAAAAGACTCGGCAAGTCTTCGAGTCTGCAATGAAAAAATTTTTTGGTTTTGGGTTTCTGGTTTTTTTGTGAGTGATGGCATACGTGAGGTATGTTTTTGGCCATTTTGGCTTGGTATTAGCACCCATTGGTAGATGGAAGTATTTCGCTCAAGTTTTCATTAGAAACTAGGCTAGAATCCAAGTCTTTCAAACCCTTGATCGACTTCTATTATTTCTGGTACAAAAGTTATGGTTTGAAACAGGGATGTGGAAGCGTAAGCGGTGGAACCGGTCCTTTTTCTGTGGAAGTGGAAGCGCGAAGTTTCTACTGCTTCCGCTTCCACATAGGTCATTTGACTTGAAGAATGACTTGGCGAAAAGTTGTCCAGTTCCCAAAGTGGATTAAACGGTGTAGTTGCGCTATAAGTCTGAATGAACGTGCAATATCAGTAGCGCGAGAGAATGAGATATAGCATAACTAGCATCCACGGCCTTCTTCATAGAAGGCCAAGTCATCGTGCAGCTTACCGATTTTATTGGAGGCTGACTTTTCAAACCTGGCTGCCGTCTACCAAAATGGTAACAGTTTGAAAGTACAGCAATCTCCTGGTTATGTTTGCAACTTGAATCTGAGCTGTTTGTGCGAACTTTTGTGGTAGGTGCGAACTTATCAGTTGTACATTCAACTGTATAAGCAAACAGATACTGATCATTAGGGCTAATGTTTGGAGACTGATTGATGCTTTGACTGAAGCTAACTATTCTTTTCAGCAAGGCATATAGTATTTACTTACATTATGCTATTCATTTCACAAACAATGTTAGGCAAAGCCAAGTGTTTAATTGAGTCATTTTGAATCAAACCATCCAATTGATCCAAGTTAATGAAACATCGCACGACAGTATGGAATGAGGCTGCTGTAGGAAAGTCTGTGCGAAGCGGGAAGTTATGTGCAAACATTGTTTGCCCTAATGTCTGAAGACACACACGCAAAAAAGTTAGTGCGTCTGTCCGCACATGAACAGAGCTGGATAGTAAGGTATTACTTTGGATTGATAACATGCATCGAGCAAACTGCCCCTTCCACCTCCAGTAACCATTTTGAAAGCAAACGAACTTGCTGAACAGTTATATCAAATCGTGAACTTTGGCAACATAATGTTTCGTGTTTAACATTTTTATGACCAGTTGTCACATTTGATTTGCTGTAAATACCAATAAATTGCTGAAAAAGTTGAATCCAGATTTTGCATAACTTTGTGCGAACTTAAACGGGTGTAAACTTAACTTAGATATTACTATACATATGTGTTTGCTAACTCAGTCTAAAAAGCTTTTAGCATTTTGTTAAAGATGTATAAAGTTTGTCCAAAACCTTGCGTTCAAGAATTTTGCTCAAAACATTATTGTGGTATAATAATGTATGACAATCAAAGCGCTTTGAAGAAACCCCCTAAATGGTACGCTATGCAATTTAGCTTGATATTTGTTAGGCTAAGGACAGGTTGTTGTAAGTGCTGTTTGTATTGATATGTGTTGAAGACAGTTTTCTAGGTTGTGTTTTTTGTAAGAGCGGACTAGCAGTACTGTGCTGGCAAATACTAACTTAAGCGATCATTTTAACTCAGCGGTTTCCAAAGCATGGGTTGCGAAGGGTCGAAATATGGGTCGCGCTGAGGTGATTGAAATCTGTCAAAAAGAACTTTTTTCTTTTCAATCTTTCAAATTCTTTCCCAATTCCGTCATAGAATGAATTATGCATCACATGCATTTCATTTGGCTTCTTATTAAAACCGGATTATTGCATCATAAATGGTTTTCCGACAGTTTTGATGGCAGCGCAGCTACTACTCGTAACTAGCCAATTAGCTGCTATGTTAAAGTTCGTTGATAACGGAAGTATGTTGGGGCTCAATAGTTCAGTAAATAGGTCAGTGGAGTATCATGGTTGATAGCATGAAAGTTTAGCTATGCAGTAGTAGAGTAGTTTGAAAAATTTTCACTCCCTAAGCACGTAAAACACATTTTTTTGATGTTTTGGGCTTGGGTTGTGAGATGTTCATTAAACTCAGATTTGGGTCACGCATGAAAAAGTTTGGGAACCGCTGTTTTAACTAGTAATGTGCTGTTGTAAATTGTAAGCTGCTGTTGTAAATTGTAAGCTGCTGGTTTTGATAGTCATGCTTGTCAGCAAGTTCATAGATGAGATAGAGTCCAGGCTCTGTTAGAGTCCGGGCTCTGTTAGAGTCCGGGCCCTGTTAGAGTCCGGGCCCTGTTAGAGTCCGGGCCCTGTTAGAGTCCGGGCCCTGTTAGAGTCCGGGCCCTGTTAGAGTCCGGGCCCTGTTAGAGTCCG